>Ga0116227_10011031_pt1 | contig 15391 bp, 11 predicted proteins | sample S1TSphgellanicum_FD_89693 | JGI IMG/M metagenome (GOLD analysis project Ga0116227, IMG submission 89693) | Host-associated microbial communities from peat moss isolated from Minnesota, USA - S1T2_Fb - Sphagnum magellanicum MG | ecosystem: Host-associated > Plants > Peat moss > Unclassified... | reverse complement strand
GGGCCACACCAGCTTGCCCAAAAATCAAGCAGTAAATATTTACCACGGAAACTTTTTAAGCTTACTTCGTGCCCGGCAGTATCTGTTGAGGTAAATAAGGGTGCTAAATGCCCGATGCTTACGGTTTCATATTTATCCAGCGTAGTTTTAGTTTTTACACCGGCTGGGGTTTGCTGGATACTTTTATCCAGTTTACTAAACAAAGCCTTTAATTTGGGGATATCAGTTGGAATCGGGCCAATAACATCACCAAGCGCGGTAAGGCTCGCAAAATAAGCGGGATGACTATTGATAAATTTAATTTCCTCATACTTTTTCTCCTGTCTTAAAACAACAAAATCGGCGCGGTAAGCGGCTAAACCTATCGTATCATATTTCGCTTTTTTGGCTTGGGCCTCAAGGTAAGCTTTTTGACGGGCAGCCATGCGATCGTCAACAGGCTTTAAAGCCAGATCCAGTTCTTTTTGTTGTTTAGCCAGGGCGGCAGTATCGGCACTGCTTGTTTGAGCAAGCAAGCTGCCTGAGTACAGGCTGCTTGCTATCATTAATACTAATAATTTGTTTTTCATTTTTATAGTTTGTAGGATCGATGCGTTTTATTTAATAAGTGCGGCTACCTAAACCGTTTTCCATATAGTTTATACGGGCTACACGGCCTTTACCTGTAAAATTAGGTTGTGCCAGTGCCTGGATAGTTCCGGTAGCGCTGATCGTATGCAACCATACTTTATAATTACCGTTATTGTAAGATGCTATGGCCAAATAGTTAACAGTATTTGTTACACCGGATGCCGGTTGCGGATACTTAATGTGCTGGATACAGGTTACCGTTTCGCCAACCGGAAGTGTAACTTGTAAGTTTTCCGGAAGTGAAGCGTAATCTGTTTCATAAATTTTGTTGCCTTTAGCGTAATAGATGTAATCAGAATCGTAGTTACCACCAATAACATCAGCCGATAATAAGCCGTGGGTTGCAGGTACCGGATTAGAACCGGTGATCAAAACACCCGAACCGAGCATCGGCCCGTAAGTAACATTCAGTTTAAACAACGTTCCCGACCCATCGTTTTGACGGAACAGCGCCAACGCTACACCGCGAAGACCCGGGTAACCACCTAACCAAACTAAACTGGCATTGGTATTTTTAAGCGCGGCACCATTGGCTCCCGGAAGTACATAATTGGGACCATCAATAAATACCATTGATTTTGAATTTTCGTCGAAAAACATATCATCTGCACCCACAGCTGCTATAGAAGACATTTTATAAGTAGATACCGGCGGGCTACTAAAAAATGCACCTTTAGACATGATATATACTTTACCATCGTTTATGAAATGGATAGAGTTATCCTGTGGTTGAGTTACATTTTGTGGCCTTTTTACCGTAGGCTTGGTAAAAAACATATCATCATAACCCATCACAATTTTACCGTTATCTATCCGCAAAATAGCTGCATCCTGATCTGATACCGCAAACAAAACATTATACTGATCGGTAGATAACAAACCTTGTTTAAACCCACCGCAAAAAACCGATGTAATGGCTTTGCCGGTCAGGCTTTTACCGTTGAAGAAATTGAGCAGGTTATCAATTCTGCCGGTGTTGTAAATAAAATCATAATCTGTTTTATTATTGTCGTCTTTCAGCAAGTACCAGCCGCTACTGGTTAAGGTTGAAACTATAAGCGCACTGGGAAGCATTTGCGTTACACCAGTTCGTTTATCTTTAACATTGAACACCAATGTGTATTGACCAGGATTGAGCAATACCACATAGCTCAAACTTCTTGATTTAGACAAGGTATCGGGCTTGGGCACAACGCCGGCATTAACGTTAAAATTTGCAGAAAACGCTGTCCAGTAAAAATCGTACTGTGATTCGTTGTCAACCGTTGGGTTAATCTTCAATGTATCGCGATGGGTGAAGATGGTATAGGTAGCTGCAAGCCCCTGTACTACCGGTATGGGCAGATCGGGCTTGTACTCGTTACCCGTGCTTTTTATACATGAGTAACTCAGCAACATCAATAAGCCCGATAGTAATATATATAGTTTTTTCATGACCATTTATGTTTAATTAATTAAGGAAAAGTAACTAAAGGACTGCCAACTACATCAGTTTCGCGCATGGGAGCCTTACCGCTCGCTATATTAGCCGGATCGGCATTATAGGTGGCCAAGGCATCTTTAAGCAAGTTTCTATAATTGTTAAGCGCGCCAATAGCTAATGCAGCCTGATACCACGCTTCGTCAATAACCTGGTGCAGAACATCAATCATAAACTGGTGTTTACGCGTGCTGTATTTACCAAATGTATTGTAAGCAGATGCCTGTGTACCATCAACCCGCCACGAATAGAAACGCTCTAAACGATCAGAAAAACGGATGGCCTTGCTTTGAGATTTTGTTTCGCCCAGCCCAAACTGATCATTGGCTACCAATTGCAACTTTAACCGATAGCTGTTAGTTTTAAGGCTCACATCGCGCAGCAGCACTACCGGAATCATGGCCGTTACCGCATTGGCTTTAATAACCATCAGCTTTTTTAGCGAAGGATCATCCATCGGTATGTATTGAACACCCGGAACTGCCGGAAAAAGTTCGGCCGGCTCGGTAACCTGGACCAGCTTTACTTCCCTGTCAAAATTGGCGGTTTTGCCAATGGTATTTACCTGGATGTACACGGTATCTTTAGTAACCGTTGCGGCATCATAAACAAAAGTATTGTTCACGGTAGTAGTATCGGCCAATTGTACCCGTGCTATGTCACTATATAATAATTGGGTGGCTTTGGAGCAGCCCGTTGCAACTACTGCCAAAATGAGCGCCATATATATTAATGTCTTCATGGTTGTAATTAGTTGTTGTTGTAATTAATTTCACGATCTGGCTTGGCAACTAAATATTTTGCAGGCTTGGCGTTATAATAAGTATAAGTCCAGCCAGAAGGCAGCGTAGTTACATTAAACCTTTTATAAGTAAAAAAGCTTTGGCCTTCGGCGTAAAACTCACGCACGTACTCCCTGATCATTTTATTTTTACGATCAGCCATCCAATCCGCGGCGTTAAATGCAGTGAAAGGAATACCTTTTTTATTGCAATAAGTAGTGTATGCGGCTTCGGCAGCGGCTTTGTTATCGGCACATTCTGTCAGGATAAGATACATCTCGCTTAAGCGGAGCAACGGAACCTGTAATACCTGAAATTGAGCAAGACCTGGTTTTTGGATGAATTTTTTATACATCACAAAATTGGTTTTACCCGCGCCCGTTTTATAGCTCCACATTTCTTTCCAGCGCACATCCGATGTGCGCTCTGTAACTGGGAACAGGTTATTGAGATAGTAGAAATTATCGGTAATAACAAAATCGTAACGCTGCAGAGTGCCATCCTGCCCAAAGGTTGAAGTAGCAATAGTTTCCAGGTTGTACACGCTTAAAGCCATGATATGCTCTGGCGACATGGTATAATCCTGATTTGCACGATCACTTTCTTCGCCCAATCTAAAGGTTGGCTTGCCTGTAGGATCGGCCGCGTTTACAACCATCTGCGCGTACTTGATGGCATTTAACCTGTTAGCATCATCCAATGGAACCAACCAAAGATAAACACGGGCCTTTAACGCAAGCACGGCATAATAATTCATGCGCACCTGGCGGTACTCTAAATAGTTATCGGTTAAAACCGGGGTATCATTTGCGCCGGGGTTTAATTGCGCTATAGAGTATTTCAAAATCGGATCAACATCTTTTAACAGAGCTTCGGCCTGATCCAGATCGGCAAGGATAGCTTTTGCAAAATCCTGATAAGCTAAAGATGGGTGAATATTTTTAGTCACATCTGTTACATAAGGCAATGTTGGAACAACGCCCGGACTTGATGGCAGGGGACCAAACATCCGCAAGGCATCAAAATGGCAGAAGGCACGTAAAGCCAGCGCTTCGCCTTTGATCATGCCATAATTACCATCCGCAAAAACCGACTTCTTAGTATCAACAAAGCTCAAAATGCTATTGGCATCAGCAATTACTTTGTACAGATCCTGATAGGTAGCATCCAACCATCCCCTCACATTGGCATCGGTGTAATTACCGTTCATCAGGTTAGTTATGGCGGTGTTACTGCTTGATGGATTCTCCCAGTTAAGAGCCATGTATTCGATGTTTCCCCACATTAGTGAGCCACCGTAAATATTGGTGCTCTTCATCCGGATGTAGGCTCCGGTAAGGGCATCGCGAAAGCCTTTTTGTGTACTAAACAAATCTTCCTGTGTAGTTTCGCCCTGTGGCTTTACATCAAGCCATTTTTTGCAGCCTGTGCTTACAAAACACATTAATAAAATAACGGTAACTAATTTTTTCATGATGTTTCTATTAAAATGAAGCATATAATGACATCGAAAACTGACGGGTGAACGGATAATCGGTACCCCGCTCCTGCTTTACTGTTGACAAATAAAACAGCTCGCCTGTATTACCCGTGATAGTGAGTGATTGTAAACCCAAACGTTTTAAAAATTTAGGATTATAAAAATCATACGTCAGGTTCACATTCTGGCAGGTTAAGGTAGTTTCATTCTGCACAAATCGAGATGAAGCATACACCGGCAGTGTTTCGTTTATTCCTCTAAAGAAGGTTACATCACCCGGTTTTTTCCAGCGATCAGTAAATACGCGGGCATCCACGTTCATTTGCCTGTCGGCATTTTCTACTTTATCAATCAGTGTTTGGTTGTAAAGTTGTCCGCCAAGCCTAAAGCCAAACGATGTACTGGCAGTAAAGCTGCCGTAACGGAACGAAGTGCTGAAGTTTCCGCGGTATTTTGGCTGACTTAATCCAACATCCACACGATCGCCGGCATTCCAGGTGTAGGTAACTTGCCCGTCCTTATTCAGGTAAAGTTCTTTACCGGTACTTGGATCAATACCCAGCGAACGAACCGCGTAAATTGTGTTTTGTGATGCACCTTCCCTGATGATCTGGTTAGGGCTGTAAGCTGCATTACCAGCCGTGAGAAGCGCTAATTTTTCGTTAGCGGCCTTCATTGCCTGTGATAGTTTTACAATTTTATCTTCGTTGTGCACCAGGTTACCGGTTACCGACCACGAAAACCGGCGTTTATCGCTCCTGATTACCCATACGCTGGCTAGTAATTCATAGCCTTTGGTTTGCAGATCGCCAATATTTTCAACATAGGTGCTAAAACCGTTTGAGTAAGGCAGATCAAGTGACGAAAGCAGGTTGGAGGTTCTTTCTGAGTACACATCCGCCTGAATCGATACTCTATCTTTAAACAAGCCCATCTCCAACCCCACATCTAATTTATTAGTTTGCTGCCATGCCAGGTCTGGGTTGCCAAGCGCGTTTTGCTGCGCGCCTAACCATGATTTATAACGATCGCTGGTGAGATAACTGTAAGTGCCTAAAGCCTGGTAAGCGCTAAACTGCGTGGTACCTGTAGAACCATAAGAGCCTCTTAGCTTCATCCGGTCAACAAACAGAAAGTTGTTTTTGATAAAATCTTCGTAATGCATGTTCCAGCCTAAACCTGCGGACCAGAAAGGCGCAAAACGACGGTTAACTCCAAATTGCGAACCACCATCTAACCTGTAAGAAAAATCGGCCAGGTAACGATCCTTTAATGCGTATGATATGTTACCTAACACACCAACTCTGCGCCTGGTTGATTCGAAACCGCCTGGTTTACCATTTTGCTGGTATTGAAGACCCATAGATAACAGATCGATAGATTGATCAGGGAAACCTTCCACTGTAAATGTGTAATCTTTGCTGTCATCCTCAGATATATCAAGATTTACCCCTGCCGATAAGCGATGTATATTGTTAAAAAGGTGTGAATACGTTGTAGATAAAAAGCCTGTATAAGAAAGGTCTTTACCGCTGCTGTAGGCATAGCTACCTTTTCTGAAAATATCAGCATCAGCATATCCGGCAAACGAAGAATGCTCTGCCGGTTTAAAGTTATCCTCGGTGCTCATGTTCTGTGTTACACCAATACCTGTTCTAACCATAAATCCGCTCAAAGGCGTCCACTCCAACTGAAAGTTATTGGTGATGGAGGTGTATTTACTTACATCGTAAGTATTTAATGTAGCATCGTACAACGGGTTTGGATATGGTTTACCGGCATATTTACCGGTCATGGTCCAATAATCATAATTATAAGGGGTAAAAAACTGTACTACTTTGCCAGTAGCATCATAGGGCTCCCAATAAGGATTTAGCTTTACATAATCACCAAAAGAACCGTATGGAGATTGCGTTGCTTTGGTTTGACCAACTACCAGATTATTGCGGAAGGTAAGATCACGGTATTTATAAGATAAGTTAATCGTTCCGTTAAATACATCCCTGCCAGACTTTTTCATTACACCGTTTATATTGTTGTACTGTAAAGCCATATCATATCTGAATGCCTGGTCGCCACCTTCAAGTTTTAAGGTGTGCATTTGATCAACCTGGGTGCGTAAAGGGATAGACATCCAATCGGTATTTACACCTTTTTGTACTTGAGCCAATACTTGGTTATAATATTGTTGCAAGCCGATGTTGGCAGCAGGGGTTTTAGTTGCACTTTGATAATAGCCCGATAAGCGCTCCAATTCGAGTTTATCTGCAGAGTTTAACAAATTATAACTTCCCAGATCGGGAACACTTAAGTTAATCCCTGCTCTGTAAGTAAGTCTTAGTTTTCCGGCTACGGGTTCTTTGGTTTTAATAATTACCGCGCCATTAGCACCCCTAGAACCATACATGGCTGTTGCGGCGCCATCTTTCAATAACGTGATGGACGAGATCTCGTTATTATCCAGATCGAGCATACGTTGCAAGGTGGTTTCAAATCCATCCAGAATAATGAGCGGGGTATTCAGCGTGGCCGAAGTTTGATCTTGCAGCTGATCAATGTTAGGCAAGCTGCGGGCAGCCCTGATCTGGATATCCGGTATTTTATTCGGATCCGACCCTGAAGCATTATTAGGTACCACATAAAAAGAAGGATCGATATTACCCAGCGTGGTGAATAAATTACGCCCCTGAAACTGTTTTAACTCAACCTCGGTAATGGTACGCTCGGCACCGGTGTAGGTTTCTTTAGGTTTATTAAAGATCCCTGTAATTACCACATCTTTAAGGCTCGCCTCATCAACAAGGAGCGATATATCATAAGTAGTTTTGTTTTTAAGAATTGGAACCGTACGGGTTTTATAACCAATAAAGCTTACCCTTAACGCGGTGTCGCCATCAGTTACCGTACACGAGAACACACCATCAACATCGGCCGTTACCTTCAGTTTTGATTTTCCAAGCACGGTTACGGTAGCACCAGGAAGGGGGTTCCTTTTCTCGTCAGTTATTTTACCTTTAATACCGACATTAACTGCTACCGAGTTTACCGCCCGACTAACAACTTCGGGCTTTTTGATCGTAATGATCTTGTTCTCAATGCTAAATTGCAAGTCCTGATCTTTCAAAACGGCTTTCAAAGCGGTTTCAACCGAAACATCTTTTAAGCTCACGTTTATTTTAACATCATTTAAAAGCTTTTTCTTATAAAAAATATCATAACCACTTTGCAGCATGATCTTATTCAAGATCTGCGATATAGGTGCGTTGGTTTCTGATAAGGATATGTTTTGTGCATTTACGGTAGCCCATGCCTGCATAGAACAAACCACGATAACGAAAATGGTGAGTTTCATCGCTAATAGTAATTTATCAGGTAAAATATTGGAAATGGGGATTTTACCACATAAGTTTATTTGCATACTTTTGTGAAGTTTGGGTTTGAGTTAAGAATACGTTGATAGTTTTTTATTCAAATTACCCCGAGCTTTTATCCGGATTCAGATTGCCGTCTGGATCCGTTTTTTTTGTCGATGGTATTTGTTCAGTTGGGTGTGTAATTGTTTTGCTCGCGTTTCTCCTTTCGTTTAAATTAATGGTTGGGGTTGTTTAGGCTGTTATGATCAATGTTTTGCCCTCAAAGTGAAAGTGAACGCCACCTTCTTCCAAAATCTTGAGCGCTCTTGATAAATTAGAGTTCCGGTTGATCAGGCCGTTAAATGTATCTTCTTTAGGTTCGCCTTTGTACAGAATGTCGATATTATACCACCTGGAAAGCTGCCGGGTAATGGTTTCGAGTGGTGAATCTTTAAACGAGAAGTAACCATTTTTCCAGGCCATGGCATCGTCAATATCGGCGGTTTCAATTTTGATATTTCCGTTTGCATCCACCCGCGATAATTGCCCCGGAGCCAGTACCTTTTTATTATTGATGCGTACCGAACCTTCCAGCAATACTGTTTTATCATGACTTTCGTCCGGATAGGCATTCACATTAAAATGAGTGCCTAATACCTGTACTTGCTGGCGGCTGGTTTTAACTATAAAAGGATGCTCGGCATCTTTAGTAACTTCAAAATACGCCTCGCCACTTAATTCAACCGTACGGTTAGGCAGGTTTGAAAAAGTTGACGGAAAGCTCAATTGCGTAGCTGAGTTAAGCCATACCCGGGTTCCGTCGGGTAGCCTTAATTGGTAAGTGCCACCCCGCGGCGTATTGGCCGTAATTTGACCATCATTAGATGATGATACCGTATCGGCCACAACGTTGCTGCCATCATTATAAACAAGTTTTGAGGCATCAATAGCCACGCCGGTTTTATTAGCACTAAGGGTGATCACCTTTCCATTTTTTAAAGATAGGGTTGCCCTGTTTGTACCGGGTGCAAAATCATCAAAAGAATAAGTTTTGGTTACCTGATTTTTTTGAACCGGTTTAGAAAAGTAAATTAAACCCGCGCTCATAATAAATAAAATTACTGCGGCGGCAGTAGCAACGCGAGGCCATAATTTAACTGTTTTGGCTTTATCGCGACCGGTATCCACAGCTTCCCACATTTCGGCTTTAACCTGGTTGATGTGTGCCTCGTCAACATTCACTTCTTCGTTGTTGCCGTGCTGCATAAACCAATCTTCTACCAAAAGTTTTTCTTTAGGCGTAAGGGTACCTTGCTTGTACCCTTCCAATAATTCTTTAGCGCTTTTATTCATATTACGAATGCCTTTTTTGGCTATTCAATAACATGACAGATGAGAACGTACCTGGGGGTACGCTATGTAAAATAATTTTTAATTATTTGTTAAAACAAATCAGAAATAAGGCTTAGATGCCTGGCTAATGTTAATTTATTAGCCCGATTGAGGAAATTTACAGGGATTTGCCCTGGTTTAATAAGCAAACAAGGAATACCATTAAGCCTAAGTTTAACCGCATTGCTCTTAACGCCCGTTTAACCTGAGTTTTTACGGTAAGCTCAGAAATGCCAAGTTTATCGGCAATCTCTTTGTGGCTTAAATGCTCGTATCTGCTTAGTTGGAAAATTTCGCGCATTTTTTCGGGCAAAGCCTGAATGGCCCTGTCTATAACCAGCGTTAGTTCCTTTTCTCTCAATACATAATCGGCCTGGGGTACGGTTTCGTCGAGATAGTTTTGAAGAGACACGACATAATCATCGTGATATTTTTGATGAACAAATATATTTAACGCCCGGTTATGAACGGATTTGAATAGGTAAGATGAAATAGATGAATGAAAGTTAAGCTCAGCACGCTTATTCCATAATACAATGAAGATATCCTGTACTATATCTTTGGCTTCGGCTTCGTTTTTAGTTTTTTTTAAGGCTAACAGATATAAAGCACCGCTATAACGCTCATAAATTTCTTTAAACGCGTTTTCGTCTTGCTTTTTTAGCAAAATAATCAAATCCTGATCAGAAAGTGCACTATACTCCGCCATCATGTTTGTTTCTAAGCCAAGATTCTATCGCAAAGGGTCAGTTTTTGCTGAGAAATAACCAAATATAAATTTTATTTGCTATTTTATATAGTGAAATAGTTAATTTTTTATAAAATCTATATCAAAACAAAGCATTAACCACTTTAAATAGATGGGAGCCCTATAGTATAGGCAACCAATTTATAAAAAATGAGTTAAATATTGGAAGGCAGACTTAGGGAATGGCACTAATTTAGCTTTAGAAAATTAAATAACAATATTTTCGAGATACTTATAGCCGCTGCCTGTATTGATGAGCAACACTTTTTCGCCAGGCAGTACCCATCCGTTTGTTTTTAACTTTTTGAAAGCTTGCCAAAGCGCGGCCCCTTCGGGTGCGAGCAACATACCTTCGCTGCGGGCAATTTCTTTTAAAGCAGCGCTCATCTCTTCATCAGTAATAGCAATGGCCGTTCCTTTGCTTTCGCGGAGTACTTTTAAGATAATCTTATCGGCATAAGGTTTAGGCACACGCAAACCATTGGCAATAGTAAAACCACCGTCTGCAAATTCGGATACCAATTTTTGGGCATGAAAAGCCTGAACGATACCGTCGCAACTGGTTGATTGTACTGCTACCATGCGTGGGCGTTTGCTGCCGATCCAGCCTAATTGCTCCAACTCATCAAAAGCCTTCCAGATTCCGATCAGTCCGGTACCACCACCGGTTGGGTAAAAGATCACGTCAGGCAATTCCCAGTTAAATTGCTCTGCAATTTCGTAACCCATTGTTTTTTTACCTTCCAGACGATACGGCTCTTTTAAGGTAGAAAGTTGGAACCAGCCGTTTAATAGGGCTTGCTCATTCACCTGTTTACCACAATCGCTGATACTGCCATCCACCTCTAAAAGTTTGGCCCCATATAAACGGCATTCATCTTTAAATACTTTTGGCGTTTGCTTTGGCATGTAAACAACTGCTTGTATGCCCGCATGCGCCGCGTATGCAGCCAACGCACCACCCGCATTACCGGCAGTTGGAGTAGCTATAATTTGTACACCTAACTCCAACGCTTTTGATACCGCCGCACTAATACCCCTAGCTTTGAATGATCCGGTTGGATTGCCGGATTCATCTTTCCAGAAAACCTCGTTATCCGGCGTGAACTTTTTGAGTTGCTTAACCGGCAATAAGGGCGTAAATCCTTCGCCAAGCGTAACAATGTATTTTGGGTTAACAACAGGCAAAAACTCTTTATAGCGCCACATGGTTGCGGGGCGACCCTGTAAAATATTTTTAGTGATACCTGTGTTTAAACTATACTGTGCAAATAAGGTAGAAGCACAGTGTGTACATACGGTTTGAACTATTGCCACGCTATGTATTGTGCCGCATTCGGGGCATTTTAGTTCGGTTAGTAAAGAGCTTTGTTCTGAATTGATCATGATCTGCTGTAAATTTACGAAGCTTTAGCGTTTTAGCTAACACGTGCTTCTTTTGGCATGTTATAATAATACCTTTACGACACTTAATTAACATTGGTGGTGTAAGAGGTGAATTATTTTTTATGCTTCTGTGATTATTGATTGAATAAGAACCTACAATTTACGCATTGGCCAGAAAATGAAAAACCTTATTAGCTCTAAAAATCTATCAGCATAAATAAATGAAGACTTTGAAATTTTGGCACAAAAAAAGAGGAAAATTCGTTACCGATTTTTCCTCTTTATCATTTTAGTAGCGGGAACAGGACTCGAACCTATGACCTTCGGGTTATGAGCCCGACGAGCTACCAACTGCTCCATCCCGCATTATTGTTTGGTGTGTGTTCCACAGGTTCATTACTCCTGATCGTGTTGTTTATATAACGTTCAACAATTCGTTTTGTTTTAAGATGCAAAAAGCCTTTAGACTTGCTAAAGGCTCTCTGTTCTTTTTTGGTAGCGGGGACAGGACTCGAACCTATGACCTTCGGGTTATGAGCCCGACGAGCTACCAACTGCTCCACCCCGCACTATGTTTTGCTCATTTTTTTATTTGGTTCATTAAGCCAAACGAGCTTCCTAACAAGGAAAGTACAATTTGTACCTCTTTTAATTGGGACTGCAAAGATATAATTCGTTTCTTTGCAGTGCAAATAAAATCACAAATATATTTTCACATGAGTCACCGCGCAGGTTTTGTTAGTATTATAGGTAAACCGAATGCAGGTAAATCAACCCTGATGAACGCGCTTGTGGGCGAAAAAATGAGTATTATTACTCCTAAAGCGCAAACAACCCGCCATCGCATCCTCGGTATAGTTAACGGCGATGATTACCAAATAGTATTTAGCGATACACCGGGAATTATTAAACCACATTACGCTTTGCAGGAAACCATGATGCACCAGGTGAGCGGCAGTTTGGTAGATGCCGATATGGTTTTGCTGGTTACCGATATTAATGAGAAGTATGACGAGGCCGACGTGATGGATAAGCTGAAAAACAGCCAGGCGCCTTTGGTGATTTTGATTAACAAGATTGACAAAAGCGACCAGGAAACTGTGGAAGCCAAAATTGCTTACTGGGAAGAGGCTTTGAAACCTAAAGCGGTTTTCGCGATATCGGCCTTGCACGATCATAATGTGAAGGCGGTGATGGATATGGTGATGGATAGTTTGCCCGAGCACCCGGCTTATTACGAGAAGGACTTTTTGACTGACCGTAACGATCGCTTTTTTGCTTCGGAGATTATTCGCGAGAAGATATTTAAATTGTACGAAAAGGAGATTCCTTACAGCACCGAGGTAATTATTACCGCTTTTGTTGAGGATCCTACGTTATACAGAATTAGCTCGGAGATTATTGTTGAGCGCGATTCGCAAAAGAATATCCTGATAGGTAAAGGCGGCGAAATGCTGAAGAAGGTTGGCACCTACGCCCGCAAGGATATGGAAGAGTTTTTTCAACGCAAGGTATTTTTAGAGATGTTTATCAAGGTAATACCCGACTGGAGAAGTAAAAAGAACTACCTGAAGAAATTTGGGTACGAAGATTAAGAATAGTAACAAGTAATAGTATCAAGTAGCAAGGCTTGATTTTATAAATAGTAGAGAGAGTAAAGTATAAGGTAACAGGATTTTAACAATATAATCTTGATATTAGTGTACGGATCAAAAACCCAGTGGCAAGTACCAAGTACTTGATACCAAAAACAAAAGCATGAGTAACATAGTAGCCATAGTAGGCCGCCCAAATGTGGGTAAATCAACATTATTTAACCGTTTAATTGAGGCCCGTAAGGCGATAGTTGACGATTTTAGCGGTGTAACCCGCGACAGGCACTATGGTGTATCTGAATGGATAGGGCATGATTTTACGGTGATTGATACCGGTGGTTATGTAGCCAATAGCGAAGATGTTTTTGAAGCCGCCATCCGCGAGCAAGTGATCATCGCGATTGAAGAGGCCAGCGTTATTTTGTTTATGGTTGATGTGACTACGGGCATTACCGACCTGGATGATGAGATCGCATCCTTCCTTCGCAAAAGCAAGAAGCCTGTGTTTGTGGTATCTAATAAGGTTGATAACAACAGTCAGCAGGTTGAAGCCGCCGAGTTTTACAGCTTTGGATTGGGCGAAGTTTATAATATTTCGGCCATGACGGGTTCTGGTACCGGTGAGCTGTTGGACGAGGTTGTTAAAACCTTTGAAGATGTACCGTTAGAGGTAAACACGCTGCCTAAATATACCATCGCCGGAAGGCCTAATGTGGGTAAATCGTCCATCATTAATACCTTATTAGGTCACGATAGAAATATTGTTACGCCTATCGCGGGTACTACGCGCGATTCGATACATATCCGTTATAACCAGTTCGGTCATGATTTTATGCTGATCGATACTGCCGGGATGCGTAAAAAAACCAAGGTTAAAGAGAATATCGAGTTTTACTCGGTTATGCGTACCATTAAAGCTATCGAAGAAAGTGATGTGGTTATTTTGATGATAGACGCTGTGGAAGGCATCGAAGCGCAGGATATCAACATCTTCCACCTGGCCGAAAAGAACAAAAAGGGTATCGTTATCGTGGTAAACAAATGGGACCTAATCGAGAAGAACAACAAAACTACCAAGGTTTTTGAAGATCTGATCCACCAAAAAATAGCTCCTTTTGTTGATGTACCAATCGTGTTTACATCAGTAATGGAGAAACAACGGATCTTTAAAGCTATTGAAGCGGCTAACAAAGTTTACGAGAACCGGAACAAAAAGATCCCGACCTCGAAACTGAATGATGTAATGCTGCCTATTATCGAGAGTTTCCCGCCACCATCAGTTAAGGGCAAGTACGTAAAGATCAAATACATTACCCAGATACAGGGTACGGCGCCAATGTTCGCCTTTTTCTGTAACCTGCCACAATACATTAAAGAACCTTATTACCGCTTTATCGAAAACAAGCTTCGCGAGAACTTTGATTTTCAGGGTGTGCCGATACAGATCTTCTTCAGACAGAAATAGTTTTTAAGCTACAAGTTTCAAGCCTCAAGCTGCAAGCCCTAAAACTTGTAGCCTGAGGCTTGCAGTTTGAAGCTACGTTATGCGCCAAATTGGCGCAGGTGATGATCGATGTGTTTGTAGGCCATTTGCCCAAGCTGCTCCTCGGTCATGCGGCCGAAGAATGGGTGTATAAAGTTGCCTTTATAGGTTTCGTATTCATTTATAGTAGTTATCCATGCTTGTTTTTGCGTGGGGATATCGCCATTTTCTTCTTTAATTTTCATGAAGGGCATTGTAGGTGTGCCTTTGGCTAAGGGGCTATCATTGCCCAATACCTTTTTTAAAGCTATTTTACCAAATATGCGGCCAATAAAGGCGCGGTCGGTTTTGTGTTTGCCCAGGTACATTTCGTCGGCCAGGGTGGCGTGTTTCAGCATTTGATATACATTCATTTTGCCCCATAGCGGTTTGCTGTTTTGGGTTATGGTGTTAACGCGGGTGATCAGCTCATCGCGCGTGGCTGGGTTTAATACGGTTTTCATTTGGCTGGTTATATACATCAAACTTACTGTTTACGTGGGAATTAAGCGGGGTTAATGCGGGACAATGTAAGGGGTGGTACAGGACAAAAAAATAATTTAACAATAATTAACTTGATATACTTAGAACTTCTAAGTATAATTGCTTTGTGAAAGAACTTAGCAAGGATTTGATAGCGAGCTCGCTTGGGCCGATGATATTTATGATATTGAAAAGGCAGGAGAGCTATGGATACGAGATCATTCAGCAATTGAAGGAAAAGACCGGCGGTGAGCTGAATATTGCCGAGGGTACTTTATACCCTGTTTTGAAAAAAATGGAAGAGAAGGAATGGATTAAAGGCGACTGGAAAAAGGCTGACAATGGCCGTGAACGCCGGTATTACTCCATCACCGAAAAGGGGAACAAGGAACTTGAAGAGCAAATATCACAGTGGAATTTTTTACATCATCTTATTAATAACTTATGGCAACCTCAAATTTCGACCTCGGGCAATCAATAGCCAAATATGTTCAGCGTGTGGCTGATCAGGGTAGTTTAACCGGATCGGACGCGGCGGAG
>Ga0116227_10011030_pt1 | contig 15392 bp, 8 predicted proteins | sample S1TSphgellanicum_FD_89693 | JGI IMG/M metagenome (GOLD analysis project Ga0116227, IMG submission 89693) | Host-associated microbial communities from peat moss isolated from Minnesota, USA - S1T2_Fb - Sphagnum magellanicum MG | ecosystem: Host-associated > Plants > Peat moss > Unclassified... | reverse complement strand
GGTCAGCAGCAAAAAGAAATGGACTGTCATGAACCCCATCCGGCGCCCAATGAAAAAACGCAACCCATCCAGTGGACAGAACGGCCAACTGGTGCATTGGTGGGTGCTAATTCACTCTGGCCTGGAAGTGGAACTGGCAAACTGAAAACTGGAACCAGCAGATTACCTCGAGGTTCCCACCTAGGCAAAAACCTTAAGAAGTAACTGAATCCCACACCAAAATTCGTTACCTTATCATTGGGATACCTCCAGTTTTTTGCAGTAATTGGTTAGAATTTTTTTTCAAACTCATGGTCACAGGTTTCTTGGATCTACCCTGAGGGAACAGATTTCACCTATATGAGTGACAACTTGGAGCCCTAATTGTACTCTCTATGTGTATTTTACAGGTCGATCCTGGGTTCAAACCCTGGTACCCACATGATATGTGTATTTTACATATCAGATTCATTTTGCACTCAATTACTTAACCATATTCCACACTTATGATCTTTGATGACTGTGTTCCTATCTTCAAACCCTTCCCCTACATAAAGACCAGCATGATTTTTTTTTTTGGCTAACACAAAAAGTGATAAAATGGGAAAAACAATGCAAATATGCAAAAGATAGAATAGTGAGTTTGAAAATTGTACCTCCAGAAATGTGGAAGGCCCAGCACATGGGGGATCCAGCCGGGATCTCAAATCCAGAAGGGTCTGTTTTCAGACCCTTCTCCTATACTTAAGCACAGACCTCTTGCACAAGACTACTGAAACAAACTTGTGGTTAGAAGATCAGCACTTACTCCATGCTTGATTTCACACCAACTTGAGAATGGCCAAGTTTTCTCCTAGATAGTTGGTGTGAAAACAGAGATTTAGTTTGGGTCACGCAAAGAGCAGGTACCAACTCCAGTCACCTCCCTTCTATTTTTCAGTGGGATTGCTCAGTATCTAGTGTTATTCGCTTTCTTTACTGAATCTCATCTTGCAAGCTGAAGTCTCGTCTGAATTGCGTCCCCTTAGTTACAAACGTCAAGTTCTCTTATGCGCTGTCTCCTTTGCGCACCAGCTCGTTAGCCAAATCTGCCCTTGCTCCAAACTAATCTGTACCTTAAACCAATTGATTCCAGACCTCACAGCGCTTTAAGCCTAAGGCGTAGAGAGCCCTAGGTAGTAGTTGGGCCTTCCTGGAACCTGAACATATCCTATATTATCCACAACGCCTGTGTCTTTTTCCAAGCCCTAAACTAAAACCTGTTGCTGTTTCGCCTTTCGTTCTTTAAGTCAATAGCGGGGCTGAATTTTTGGAAGTGCCCCAACTCGAGGGCTGTACACTAAACAGTTTTGAAAAAAAATCATTTGTTATTTTAATGTGTTTATACTTGTGAACCAGGTGGGGGAACGTTCACATATGTGTAACCCACTGCAGAACCTGGCAGAGGGGCTTCCGTGCTCATCAACCTCTTCACTCTGGCACACGGTGAGAACATTTTTCAAAATTGTTACGCTGGGTAAGGCACTGACCTTCAGGGCAGCTCTTGTTCACAAAGGTCAAAACCTTTGAAGCCCCAAAGGGCGGTGCCTTACCTTACACATGACAACCCAACCAACGAACCAGCAAAACCATAAATGTTGCACTAGTCCTAGGTGTGAACCAAGGACAACACAACTGGGGCTAGGACAGCGATAGACTTAAGAGCAATGGGAATTAGAGTACCAAGCCATTGTATATGGCCGTAGTGAACCAGCACCCATCAGTGGACCATGCAAAATATGGTTGTTATTACTGAGTTGTGGATGAACCTCAACTGGGTTAATATTTGGTTTCAACTTGGTAACAAATTCTGTAGGAATAGGTCTCATATATATGTAGATAGGTAGAAAAGAGGTAACTACTAGGTAAGTAATTGGTTTTTAGTTTATACATATTTAAGTGCTGTTTTTACTACCTACTTACTAACGACCTGCTTTGTGGTTGTTAGTAGGCATGTAATAAAACAAAGCAACTAAGCTAACCACCATGGTTAGCTAGGGAACTGGCACCCAACAGAAATCTGTTTCCTGACCACTTACCATCCATCCTTCATGTTGCACTGGTGGGCGCTGGTTCACTGTGACCATTATATATGGCCTGAGCTGCGTGTGCCTATGTCATGGCACCAACAATACTATGGCCTTTCAAAATAAAGCTTTGTAGCACCCTGATTTCTGGATGACTTGATTGATATCACAATGGTTTTAGTGGGGATAATTGAAGTACAACGGATGTTTCTTGGACACATGGTGCGAAGATTGTTGAAGTGATCATGGGATAAAGTAACATTATCAGCATATATACTTTCCTGGGTATGAAGGTCCCACATGAGTATCCAGGCAACTTGCATAAACAGCTCCCTAAAGTGTACCTGCAACAATCACCACTATGTAGCAGAAGTAGTAAATGATTTTCTTTTTTCTTTTTTCTTATCCATTTGTACATTTTCCTACTCTATGGTGTGTCTATCAATAAAGTTTTACAGGGTTGCATCATTTTGACAACGAGAGTGTGTACTTTGGGCCAGAGAAAATTGACCCACACACATTGGGAAGTTCCCCCAATTCAGCACAATGAAACTCTTGAATGTCAATTTCAATCCCATAAGAACATTGTTGGAGTATGTCGGTTCACTATTTAGTATTTTATTAAATGTATGGGTCCATTAATATACATTGGATTGTGGGTTCAGATTGGCCACCAACACCATTACTATTTTTTTCACTAATTTAAATATAGGGGATGTGGGTCCCTCTTTCCTGTCACTTTTAGGAATTCCTTTTATTTTTAATTATTTTGAAAACATCAGTTGAACCTTTCTTCCCCAAATTCAAGAATGGCGAACTAAATAAAAATGTCACATGAGCTCTTTTTTTATCAATTCAATATACTGAACATATAGTTACCATTTGGTTTAGAGTTTAAAATTATTATGGAAGATGAGGTTGGAAATTGTTTTCAGGTTTAGAATTTATTATCAAAGAGGTGACTAGGGTTTAGGGTTAAGAGAGCATATAACAGATGGAATGCAATCTTAAAGTAGGGCGTTTTTAGACTTGACATTTCGAAGTATCACTAAACCCTTTATCATTACATTCTTGGTTGTTGTTTTGTTTTTTAATGAAAAATAGATTAAAAAAAAAATAAAGTTTCATTGTACATTGTATTATCTCAAGTATTCACACTATTACTAAATATATTAACATAAATATTGATGTAGGGTATACTACAATGAATGATATTGCATACCCATGATAAAATTTCAATAATGTGTAGTGTTTATCACAATGAGATCATAGGTATTGTAATGAATATATATAATGTTTGTATTTAACCTAGTTATGGAATAAAACATAAGTTTGCATAGGTTTAATAATGTGCAAAAGTCTATAATAATTATATTAATGATATTTTAGGGTTTGCAATTCACGTATGAAACACAACCACATGTATTGTTATTGTTTGGAAGTTCCATCATTGGTATTCCATGTCCTTATACATTTAATTTACATGTCTTCATATATATATATATATATATAGAGTGTTATGTACTTATTGTTTGGAATTTGTGATTAAACATATATGTTGTTTCGTTTAAACATATGTGTAACTTCCATATGTTAAATCTCATTACTCACATGTAAAATTGTGTGTACCTAACATTAATGTAGAGAGTGCACATTTTCTAAGGTTATAAAACGTAAATATTGTCAAGGAGTTTGATAATTTGCATTCGAAGCAAATAGACTTACATCATTGGTATTACCATGTTCATATATACCCACATATTAAGTATTGAACTATGACATAAAAATTGGACTTAGGTTTAATTTATGATAAGGATATTTAAAAAGTCACAATTTATTTTATCTAATTTAGCTTGTGCATGTGTGTTCTCATGTTCTAATTCTAGTGGTACATGTAACAGAGTACACCATGGTATGCCCAAAAGGTGTTCATGTTCAAGATGTGTCCACTCTTGTTTTGATGCCCAAATTGTTTTGATACGCCTTGGGGGGAGTTCATGCTGAGTTTGGGAAGAGGGTGCCTTGTTTCCATGGCTTTATGGAAAACAATGAACAATACATAGGAACAAAAAGCGATAGTCAAAGTGGGCCCCAAGAGGGCCACCACTTTATGGATAACTCAATTATGTATGAATTTGATGTTTTAAGAAAATCGTCAAGTTTTGGAGAGAAAATTGTTTTCTGAAAATTTTGCTACACTTGAAACAGATTTAGATTTTGGGGCAGTTTTTCATCAATTTTCTAAACGTTTCATAGTATTTAAAAACTTATCAACAGATAATGCTTAAACTCTTTTGGGATGATGGCTAATACTCAAAAGAAAACTCATTGGGTGACAGGCCACTAGACTATCTGTCTCCTGTCGTAACTAGCCGGCCTTCAGGTGAAAAGACACCAACTGATGCTTGCCAGATGAAGACATGGCGACATTTCCTTGCAACTTGGGAGAAATCTTCTGTAGCCGTAAGCTCCATCCCAATCATTAGGAAAATTTCTTTTCAGTAGGGCCAATGATAGTGCTGGTTCCAAGTTCAGGAATCCTTCACTAACCCAGGCTTGACATTATGGATGCCAAGTATGGTAGTATTTATGTGTGCAGCCAGCTAACCATGTCTCACGGCTGAAATCAAATGTATATACCAGCAAATTTGATGCAAGGAACCTTTGGAGCTTGTGTTGTTTGTGCACAAGTTCCTTTGTGTGGTTAGCAAGGCTAATGACAACACCAGCTACAAAAGACTAATGACGACTCCTTTCCAAGTTCCTTTGTACGGTTCCACGATTCATGCTATGTCAGAAGCCATGCGGACGAACCAAGGTATTGTGAAGATCGCAACAAGAGTTGCAAACAAGGAGTTGTGCACCGCCTTGCACTGCCACAATATTTGTCATGACTTGGACACAGGCCTGCCAGTTCTCGGTCCCGGTACAGTTTCAACCGTGACCCCATCCACTACTTATGCCCACGACGGAGCGTTAGTGACACATCTTTTCTCGCTTGTCGCCTTAAGCTTCTCACACCTCACCAAGCTCCTCTCACGTCGATTCCTTTAGCTCCTAACTACCTGCTCATCCCACGGCACACTTGGTTAGTCCCAAAGTCTCCACTGCTTAGAACAGACTTAGATTCACTGCTTAGACTCACTGACACTGTTGTCAAGGCTAAGTCTTAGTCTAACTTGGAGCCGGCTGGGGCCTGATTCCCAGAGTTGATCCACATGGTCGTAAGCCAAATCAGCCCCAGGCTGACTTGACTTGGTCTAAAAAACTTAAATCGAGACAACTCGAGTTGTCCTAGGGTCAACCCTTTTTTAGTGGCCTCGAAACTTTAAAGGGACAATTCCTAATCATCAGAAACACTTTAGCGAGCTCACCCTCTTGAACAACTCAATATAACACTTAATTCATCTGTTGAAGATTTTAAAAGGGGAAAGTGCCTTGCACTATAGTCCCAAAAAAACCCTAGTCGTCTTCTTTGGCCAGGGAAAGCTCGAACTCTCATCTTAACCCATCCGAACCTCGAGGTCTGAACACATCCTGACTCCTAGAAGAGTCGGAACTTTGCAGAACCATTTCTGGCCTAACTCTCATATCGCCTTAGTGCTCCACTAAGGGGGTCCGGATATGAAGCGGATGCCCCTAAGGTGGTCCGGATATGAGGTTCGCATCTGCTTAAGACACTCATTTAAGCGGGCATGTCAGCCAGTCTCCAGCCCTTTGCCCACATTCTGTACCGTGTCGCCACAGATCTCGCATATGCGGTTCCTCGAAACTTGAACCAGTTCTCCACGCACTGACAATGACGAGTCTGCTTGCACGCACATGCAAGCTCCATTGGCTTTCCGGCGCCTACGGCATTCAGACCTCTGTGGCAGATACGACATATCTTATCGCCATCGCCTGCATCCGCACCCAGTAGTCCATGGACCTTTCCGCGCACGGTTGTTAAATCACCCATCTCGATGTCGGGATCCAAAAGGATAGCGGCTCCATCTGCTTATGCGACGGATCGTCAAGGGAGATACCAATCATTTATGCGACTCTTGCAGCTTGTGAAACCCGGTAACGCTGATGTACAGTCCCAGGATTTTCTACATTGTCACAACGCTCAGCACTGGTCTCAGAGTTTTCCTCGCTCTCTTCAAGTCTATCCAAGGTGCTCGATTCCTGGTTCCCAGCACTGCCACCATCTGCATCGACTCTAGCCCTCTGCGACACCTAAGCAGCTAGGTTCCCAGAGATCCAGTCTTTTGGAGGAATGTCCATCGGCCTTGTGACGAACATAATCCGTGAGTCTCAAAACCACGCGGGTGCCGTCTTGATGGAAAGGAGCTCTGGGCTAGGTCTACATCAGTTCCAGGTCCTGCATCGCAGCAGCCATGGCCCACAACTGTATTTGTTATGGCAGTGCACGTGCCAGTTCTTGAGTAATTTCCATCACCTTTGCAAGGCATTTCTGTGTGCCGCAACAAAAGGGAACTGTCTTCATCTACATACACAAGACTTCCGTTTCCTAAATGTGTTGGAGGCTGCTATTCGTTGAATAGCCACCAAAACCGGTTCAATGCGGACAAACTAGGTCAGAACCTGCTAGGGCAACCAAGATCCCGTGGACACCCGGATCAACGCGGATCAAGACCACATTCCTCACAAAGCTAAACTAGTGCTACAATAACACAGACTCACAATAACATCCTGCGGGCGGCTTGGCTTTTGCAAGCGATCAGAATTTGTGGGATGAGTTGTGCAGCAGCTCAGTCGAAGGGCCAATTCGAAAAGGCTTTTTACTCTAGCTTGCGGTTCCTAAATGAGTTTGCCCACTAACATTCTATTTGCAGTTGAAGCTCCAACTATGGCAAGAAATTCGAGCCAACTTTGGGAAGAAGCAGTCATTGACCTTTCTTGACCCGGGGAGGCAAATTGTTTCCCATTCTTTTTCTTTGGCTCTTCCAAGTTCCCGGAAAGGAGATCCGATCGAGAACGATTTAGTTTTCATTTGGTGCCGCATTTTAACGCATGTAACCAGGTGTTAGTTTGAACCGTGACTTCATTTAAGAACTTCATGCTACGTTTCCCATTTTAACTGCTGGTGGTTTGAAGTTTGTTCTTGCCATCAATTACAGAACAAAAAGGTTATTTTTCCCCCCAAAATTGTCTTGGTAGCACAAGATGTGGTCATCCTTCTATTTATTGGCTAGGTACTGAAACCTTGATGTAGAATCTGGCTAATTGTTGCGCCCCCCCCCCAAGGGTCCAAAATTGACGATCAGAAACCTAGAAAAGCACTCATTTGTAGCATTTTCGAAAAACAAATTGGCGTTGAATACGATATTCCGCACAAAAGAATTTGGCAGGACTGCAGAGCCGTTCTTCCATGACGAGCAGATCTTGTTTATGACTGTCACAACATATATCTTAGTACTGCTTTTAGTGTAGGCTACCATGTTCGGAGGAAAATCCGCAAGGTGCATCGGCGATGTGTTGCTGTTGGTGGGAACTGTGGAGTGGAGAGTGGACAGAGTGGAAGGAGGTAGGAAACAAGGAAGCGTACAAAGGCAGACTCTGTTTCTCAGCTCAAGCAACAATCTTTTTCCTCCTAGGTTCATCCTTTTTTTCCGATTATTTTGGTGTGTTTTGGAGCTGATCGTTTCGTAAAGCTTTAGTGTTGGGATTTTGTTTCCCTATTGTTGCGGTCATTGCAACGAATGCGAGCCTTCTTCCTCCTTCATCTTCAACTTTTTCTCGTATTATGTGTCTCTTGGTTTGTTTTGCAGTAACTACTTCGATGCAAAATTCTCTAGCTGGAAAGGGCCCATTTCCGCCAAGTATTCGGCAGCTGCCTGCGGTACGGTAGGTCATATTACCCACTGAATTTGTTTCATCCTATCAAACTTTCAAAACGTTTCCGCTCGTTCTCGAGGATTTCATGACAGAGGGTATTATGGGGACAGCAAGTCTGCCAGTGGTCGCATTGGTTTGAGTCAATCTAAGAGATACTGGTTGGAAGGACTACATGCAGATTGCAAATGGAGAAACCTAGTTCTGGCGCTCCACTAGGGGCGCTCCACTAGGGACATATGTTTCATCCAAATTGTCCCAGAACACTGCAATTGAGATAGTTAATGGCTTTTCTTTATTCACAAACTTACACTGCCCAGATGACTGATTAGCTTTCTTCTTCTCAATCATCCGTTTGTTCTAAATGACGATGCCCCTCTAGAAGGAAGACACTGTCACAGTTCCTGCAAGTCAGGCACGAAGAGCCTGGCTAAGTTGATTTGCTAACCTCAGCCATTTAGAGGCCATCGATCTCAGTTGCATGCTGTGAAATGCAGATATCTATTATCAGAAGGGACTAAGCACCACCCCATGTTGTTGAAATTGCCTTTTACAAGGTGAACTGTCTCATCATTCAAATGGTACTATAGTTTGTTTCGCTTATCTGTGTACTCTTGTAAGCACTATTCTGTTGGAGTGCTTTGATTGAACGCAACAATCTTGTGTTTTGATGGTGAAGGCATTCTACACCATCATCTAGATTTTAACCATCCACCCTTCAAAACTTCCTAGTTATTCAGAGCTTGCAACTGTAGTTTTTGAACTGATTTCTGTCTGATCTTGGAATCAGATGTTTTCAAGACCAGCATTAATTGCTTAGTACGACCTGCAGGAGCAAGGAGTAGCCCAGCCTTGTCTGATTCTCCATCACAATCAAGTTCAGTCTATTGTTGGTTTCTTTGTGCAATCGGTAGGAGGGAGAAGAAGCTATGCCATGTTTTAGGATTTCTGTACTTGAAATGGCAAAGACAGTGGTCAATTTGGATCTGGAATAATTGAAATACAAAATCATTGGAATTCACTGATGAAAGAGTGGAATAGCCATTTCATATTGTTTGGCAGAATTGTATAGGGCATAGAGAGTATTCAACAATAACTATTCTGTGGTCTTGTCACATTTGACACATAGGGAACTGTGTGATGTAGAATAAGCTGCCTTAACGTGGTCATGGAAGAATGAGATTCCCAATGCTGCTCCAACAGTGATTCAAATCAATAACTTGACTAGTTCATGGTTACAAGGGGGAAAGAAGAAAATATCTCTTCAAAATGGCATCAAGACAAGGGAAGGGTGAAGAATCAATGCTGAATTTAGTAGAATTAGTGCATGGGAATGTCATAACAGATTTGTCCCACGCTAAAAAGTCAATGTGGGAATTTGATGTATGAGAGTTCGTGTCCAAAGCAATCAATAGTGGAGTTCAGATAGTCATTATAGCCATAAACAGTTGAAGACCAAAAAGCAGTTGTTGTAGTGTATGTAGGTATAACACTGTGAACAGTCCACGTGAAGACATGGATTTCCAAGTATTAGTGATCTTTAGCGTTCTTGAAGATGGTCAAGCTCAATCTAAGTAGCAAGACAACAAACTCATTTAAGAAGATGAAACCAGCTCTAACAAATAGATGGCTCAGGTGGCGTACAAGTCTGGCGGAACTGATGAAGAAGATGGATGTGGTGAAACAAGAGTAGACAGAGAGGATTCAAGTGCATTTTTACCATTTGCTATCTCATTTGTAATGTGAAAATTTGGATGTCGAATAAAAACATAGATTCTTGGTAAGTTCTGTAATCTGAAAATTATGTGTGGTGACAGATTTGCTAAGATGTAGGATGCTTGCTGCTGCAATACACATGGAGAAGGTGCTTGGTGAGACCTTATGAGTGAGAAGCTTGAATGATTATGTTGGGGGAATTTGCTATGTGAAAGCATGTGCAACATGGATTAATATTTTTAATGAGAAGGCATAATCATGTTTAGATTATTTTGGTATGGAGCTTGTTGTTTAACCAAGCATACAATTTGACAAATAGATAAACATGCTTGTGCAAGTTTCACAAAATGCAGACATGGTTATAATGTGTCAAGTGTGGAATGCTTTGTATGATGCATAACTTTAAATATGGTGTGGGTTTTGAAATGTCATATGACATGTTACAGACAAATGTTATGATGTGTCCTAAAAGAACATCATAGGGGAACACATTGTGGAGGATTCAGATTCACCCTTTGCCCCCCACCTTCAACCCTAAAAGAAAAAAATGAGTATATTTTATTCATGCCATTAACACACTTCATTGGATGCCCAAAAAATACTTTCCTAATTATTTTCAACATTCCTTTTAGCCTAGACTAATGTTAGGGGCAAAACTTTTGGCCAATTTTATATAAACATCAAGGGGCATTGGGGGTTGGTGGAGGGGGGTTTGCTTTTGGCGTTTTGTCAGGTCTTCTATTAATGTTGTCACAAAAGAGAAAGGCAAGAGGAAACTAAGACATGATGACAAACTTTTGAAGGTTAGCATCAGAATTATTGTTGAGTTTTTTGACATTCAAGGAGAGATGTTAGGCTTGATGAATTTCATGAAAGAGAGATGTGTTTAGACTATGTGCTTTAGAGAGAGGAAGGACTATTTCGAGACTTCACCTCTATATGGTATGTAGGATTTACATTTCTAACAAGCTTGTAGTTTTGAACAAACTAATCACAAAATGTTTGGGCTAGGATGATATGAATAATGCTCCGTCAAGACATTAATGTGTGCATTGGAAATTGTTGAAGGGAGTTGGAATGAACACATAAACTAACATGATTGGGTATTGTTTGAAAAATCAATGACAAAAAATTTTGAATTTTGTCATATGAATGTTAATTCTCAAGAAATGCAAGAGGTAGTTGATGAATATGTCAAATATGAAGCTTGCTTTTGCAAAATCAAAGTTTGTTTGACACAACTTCATGGAAAAAACTGCATGATGATGCATGATGCCCATAAAAATGCATGATGATGCCTTGAGCTATGGAATTAAATGATGTTACAAGAAATTTTTATGAACACATAAACCTTGGTTTTAGGTTGAAAAAAATAAGAAGAGAACAACTTGCTTGACTATGGAAGAATTGAGGAAAGGATGCCATCATTTTCACAGTCTGATTAGCAACAATCATCTAGTTAGCATATGTGATTTATTTTCAAAAGAACCCATTTTCATCCCTATTCACATTTTAAAAAAAGTTTGTTTGAATCATGCTTCTTGAATTGCATAATCTGTGTTAGATAGTATAAATAAAACTTTTCTTTTGCATAAAGATGCATGAAATTTGTATAAAGTTTTAAGTTTTCACTTAGATCCCTATATCATGTGTAAAGGTTTAATTATGTGAATTAAAATTGTCATTTGCATGAGTTCGCATGCATATTTTCTTTTCACTTACATCATTAGACCATGTGTGCAGTTTCCATTTTACAAATCCGAGTTTTTGTTTTGGGTGGTGAACTGATCAAAGATGTCAACCACCAAAAGAAAAAAATGGTGGTTCAAGATGTCATCGATCCCTTTTCTGGTGATTTTTGCAGCTATCTGGCCTGAAAAATCTGATTTTGACCGATATGAAGGTTTTGAAAAAACGCCCAAATTTGGCAGATTTTGTTTTAAAAAAAGAAATTGAAAGATATAAATTGCAATATATAGATTCCAGTAGCAAACCCAAAATACATAAGGGTTTTTTTGACACTCATATCTAGTTATAGCCAAAATCTGGCTATCTTCTAATTAATGATGGCCACTTCAGCTACATCACAAAATTGAGATTAAAAAAATGCTGTGTGGAGTTAGATTTTCCTACTGTAGTGCAGTCATAATCAGTGTTTCTTTTTTTGGCACAAGTTTATAGCACAGCAACCAAAAGAATCCAGTGCGAAGAGTACAAAGGAGTTTTTGATGAAAAAAGCGTCAAAGTCACCACATTTTCAGGGAAACAATTCTGATGCCTCCCTAAATACACAATAGGTTCCTGGATGTCATCAAAACAAAGTAGAATTCTAAAATAGAATTCTACTTTCCTGTTTGGCCTCTACCCAAATTTGGTTAATGCCTCTTGCAGATGATTGCCAGTCCACCTACCTCACAAAATTAAAAACAAAAGTGTGGTCATAATCCCCTAGAGTAGGGTAAACATGCCTCTCACCGAACAACACCTGGTGACCGAGCATCACTCTTGTGCAGATCAACGCTGATGAATGAACGCACTCATTTTCAAAAGTGTTTTAAAATGACCTTATGACCAGACAGCCAGTCCTGAAAAAAATGTGTTCAGCCTTTTTACATTGTACGCTTGAACACTTGATTTTAGTGCTCAAATTTGGGGGTGGGAAAGTACACTTCAAAAACAATTGTGTGCAGTTTTGGGTGTGGGTAAATACATTTTTAAAAAAAATAGTGTGTGGTGATAGGAGAGGACCAACACATTGGAATGTGTTGATAATGTTGCTTTTAGGGGTGGTTCACCTCATTTTCACAAAACCAAATTCAAAGAAGGAAAAAGATGGCTTTGTTAAGGGGTGGGACCAACACTTTCTCATGTACAAAATAAAACAATACTAAGGTATAATGTTCGGTTTTCGGGTGGGATCCAGAAGTTTCACAAAACAAAGGAAATCAAAAAGCAATAAAACTTAATGCTTGGATATGGGGGGTTTATCTTCACATTGAAGAGTAACAAACTGCCCATAAATCAACCCTAAACCTCAGCAAAGATACAATGCATAAGGATTAACAAAGGACATAAGATTTTTGAAGCCTTTAAAGAGGCACATTTATTAGTCCCCTAAAGCAGAGTTCCTGAAGATTCCTACTATGCAAAAGGAGTTTCCATTCCCTCCAAAAACAACTTAGCACAAATCAAAATATGAACTTAACCAAGGCTTACATCATTTTCTACCAAACAATCTCCTTTTAAGTATGTTTTCTTTATGAGCCTAAGTAGAAAAGCAATACCAACTTCGTGTTGAATTCCTAGGTCCTAGTGCTAAAGTTTTAGGAAATGCAAATCTACCATTGAAACTTAAGAATGAGAGTTTAAGTTTGAAGGTTTACTTGCAAAAGTCAGGTTTGAAAGAAAAAGAAGAGCAAGAATTAATTTCAAAAGTAGATTTGAAAGAGACAAATTTGCAAATGAAAGTAAAGTGCCAAGTAGATGAACAAAACCAAGGTTCAAAAATAGATTTGCAAACAATAGATTTCAATGTCAAATTAGAGCTTATAAAAGAAACATCAACATTAGAATTATAGATAGAAATTGTAGATCAGATTTACAATCAGAAGTTCAAGAAGTATTGGATTACTACTGGATCCAAAAATCCACAGTTTGAAATGCTGCATCAAGGACCTTCAAGAGAAATAGATATCAATTAAGTCATATCAATCACTCTTACAAGACATTGATTTAATATGGGATGGCTTTTCAGAGTTTTAGAATTTGATTTATTTTAGTGTAGCATTCCTAAAACATGCCATAGCAAGATTCCTAGATTTATTACACTTTCTAGATTCTTGGGTTGTTTATAGGAAAAAGAAAGGGATACCTTTGGTTGGGCCAGAACACATTCCACCAAGTTATTGGAGGCTAGGATTAAGAAGTTCAAAATAATCATGAACTTGACAATCCTTTGAATAGGCAACAAAGCAGCATGTTGGATTTGTAAATAGTGAACAAGGATAATCTGCCCCCTATAGTAAACAAAGAAAATTTTTCACTTGTTCCCGAGCCACAAAATAAGACATCAACATAATTAAATCAAATGCCTTCAACAACAGAAGAGGCATGTGGACAAATGAAACCTTGGAATAAGCAATGGATGTTGTTGAGAATGGGACATATTTTTTATGAAGGACCAATAAGGCATGGAACATTTCCAATAAGTTCCATTTTGACCACTTGAATGGAAAAACCAAATCAAGGAAGATGAAGTTAGGAAGCTAGGAAGTACATCCTTATTGAAGAAGAGAATGTAGTAGTGATTACATAAACATTAATTATGGGTGAATGTGGATTCTCCATAAGCTTACAACAACTAAAGATGAAAATTACAGAGTTAATATAGAAAAGGGCTACAACATTCTGGAATGGAATACCTAGCAATAGTTGGTGGTATTAGTTCAAATGTAAACACCCAAAAATTAGTATTAGACAAGCAAAAGGATTGGAGGTTTGTAGAGCACAAGGGCTAACACCTAACTCCTATAATTTTTTCTACAACAATTTACAAACACTGCACAACTAACACAACTACAGTCCAGATCAAATATGGAATTATGATGAAACAAGAATTGAAGCTAGTAAACAGTCTGGAACTAGAGTTTTGGCTAGGAGAGGATCCAAGTCTTGGGAAAGGTTAACTATAAATTGTGCAATCAATGTTGTAAAAATTGTTATGCCTAGTTTCTACATCTTTAGAGGTGAAAGACTACAGGATGATTACATTAAGCTCTACAAACTAGGTGCATGTATGGCCATGCAAAAAAGAACTTGGATGACTACCTTCCTATTTAAGGAATTTCTATCTATCTTTAAGAGGTCAATTCTAGGTGGGGTTTCATTCACCAATAGACATTTGTTAATTTTAGATGGGCATGACAGCCATGTCACCCTAGAAGCAATAAAACATGCCAAAGATATTGGGTTAGATATGATCACACTACCATTTCACACATCACATGCATTATAACCATTATATGTTTTTTGTTTCAAGCCTTTTAAAACAACATTTAAAAAGGTTAAGGATGTTACCATGTTTAAAAACAATCATTAGGAACTAAACAAGATAATTTTAATTGGTTGGGTGCATCAAGTTTTAGAGTAATCATTGACCAGAAAAAACATTATGTCTAGGTTTAAAACTACAAGTATATGGCTGATTAACCCAAAGGCAATGGATAGCAAGACTAGACCATCAAAAGTTTACATTGTAGCAACAAACATCAATAATGCAATAAGTGAAGAAGATTATACAACAAAAGAATAAATTGAAAATAATAATGGGGGGGAGGATTTTATGCCACAAAGTTTTTCCACATAATTGAAATAGTTCAACATCCAAAATTTGAAGATCTACCTACTTACAAGCTAGAAAATGACCAATGTTACTATGTTGATCTGGGTGAAAGCACATTAAGGGTAGGCCATTTTTGTTAAAAAAAGGTGATGTATAACAAGTATTATAGTATGCAATAAGCTAAAATCTTGATGGCATCTTTTGGTTATCTACACATGAGTGAAAGTTTTTAGAATTTTATAAAACAACATTTTTAAACTCATAGTTCATTTTGAGTCAAAATTAATTTTGATCCAACGGTTAGAAGAAGAGAATTGGATAAAATCAATGTACACATAGTATATAATTTATAGTCTTTTAGCGACCATAGGGCCTCATGTTTATGATTCATGAAACATTACCAAACAAAAGAAAATTGAAAAAATAATGCAATGCCCATTTATAAAATCTCC
>Ga0116227_10011029_pt1 | contig 15393 bp, 14 predicted proteins | sample S1TSphgellanicum_FD_89693 | JGI IMG/M metagenome (GOLD analysis project Ga0116227, IMG submission 89693) | Host-associated microbial communities from peat moss isolated from Minnesota, USA - S1T2_Fb - Sphagnum magellanicum MG | ecosystem: Host-associated > Plants > Peat moss > Unclassified... | reverse complement strand
CGAATACTGCCCCTTGGTCAGGCCGTAGATCTCGTTGTTGAACAGCATGATCTGCGAATTGATGTTGCGGCGCAGGAAATGCATCGTGTGGTTGCCGCCGATCGACATGCCGTCGCCGTCGCCCGTCACCAGCCAGATGTCCAGCTCGGGATTGGCCAGCTTGATGCCGGTGGCCACCGCCGGCGCGCGCCCGTGGATCGTGTGGAAGCCATAGGACGCCATGTAATACGGAAACCGGCTGGAGCAGCCGATGCCCGACACAAACACCGTCTTGGCCGGATCGCAGCCCAGTTCGGGCAGCGTGCGCTGAACCGCCTTCAGGATCGCATAGTCGCCGCAACCGGGGCACCAGCGGACCTCCTGATCCGATTCCCAGTCTTTCAGCGTGGTCTTTACCGCGATGGAGGTCATCTCGTTCATGGGTCAGTCCTTACGCCAGAGCGGCTTCGCCAAGAGCACTCTCAATGGCGGATTCGATTTCAGCGATGGTGAAGGGCTGGCCCGACACCTTGTTCAGCGGTTTGGCATCGACCAGATATTGATCGCGCAGCACGGTCTTGAACTGCCCGGTGTTCATCTCAGGCACGATCACCTTGTCATAGCTGCGGAGCAATTCGCCCAGATTCAAAGGCAAAGGCCACACGTGGCGCACATGGACATGGGCAACGTCCAGCCCCTTGGCCCGCGCCCGGCGCACCGCCTGGCGGATCGGGCCATAGGTGCTGCCCCAGCCCACGACGACCAGTTTGCCGCCCGCGGTGCCCTGATCGATGTCCTGCAACGGGATGTGGTGGGCGATGTTGTCGACCTTGGCCTTGCGGGCGTCGGTCTGCAACTGGTGGGTGGTGGGCGAATAATCCAGGTCGCCGGTGTCGGGCGCCTTTTCGATGCCGCCGATGCGGTGCATCAATCCGGGGGTGCCCGGCTTGATCCAGGGCCGCACACCGTTCTCGCCGCGCTTGTAGGGCAGGACCTTGCCGCCTGCATTGTTCGTTTCGGTCAGGAAAGTAACCGAGAACGGCTTGAAGCTGTCGGGATCGGGCACGGCCCATGGCTCGGCCGCGTTGCCGATGTAGCCATCGGTCAGCAGCGTCACCGGCGTCATGAATTGCGTGGCCAGACGCACCGATTCGATGGCGCAATCAAACGCATCGGACGGGCTGCGCGCCGCGATCACCGGCATCGGCGTGTCGCCGTTGCGGCCATAGACGGCCTGATACAGATCGCTCTGCTCGGTCTTGGTCGGCAGGCCGGTCGAGGGGCCGCCCCCGCTGGGAATTGACGATCACCAGCGGCAATTCGGTCATCACGGCCAGGCCCATCGCCTCACCTTTCAGCGCGATGCCGGGGCCCGAGGAGGACGTCACGCCCAGCGACCCGGCATAGGCCGCGCCGATGGCGCTGGCGATGGCGGCGATCTCGTCCTCCGCCTGGAAGGTAGTGACGCCGAACTCTTTGAGTTTGGTGAGATAATGGAGGATCGCGGAGGCCGGGGTGATCGGATAGCCGCCAAAGAACATCGGCAGATCAGCCATTTGCGCGCCTGCCACCAGGCCCAGGCTGATCGCCTCGCCCCCGGTGATCGTGCGGTACAGGCCCGGCGCGCTGGGCACCGGATCGATGTGCAGCTTCTTGACCTGCCCGCCGATTTCCGCCGTCTCGCCGTAAGCATGGCCGGCGTTGAGCGCGGCAATGTTGGCCTCGGCCAGCACCGGATGCTTGGCGAACTTGTCCTTGAGCCACTGGATCAGCGGCTCGCGGTCGCGGTCGAACATCCACAGCGACAGGCCCAGCGTCCACATGTTCTTGCAGCGCAGCGCTTCCTTGTTGCCAAGGCCGAAGGGCTTGACCGCCTCGAGCGTCAACGCACTGATGTCAAAGGCCAGCAGGTTCCACTTGGCCAGACTGCCATCTTCCAGCGGATTGACCTCATATTTGGCCTTGTCCAGGTTGCGCTTGTTGAACTCACCCGAGTCGGCAATGATCAACCCGCCCAGTTTCAGGCTGGGCACGTTGGTTTTCAGCGCCGCCGGGTTCATCGCCACCAGCACATCGGGCTGATCGCCCGCCGTGGTGATTTCCGTGCTGCCAAAATTGATCTGGAACGCCGACACGCCAAACAGCGTGACCTGCGGCGCGCGAATCTCCGCCGGAAAATCCGGAAACGTCGCCAGATCATTGCCCGACAGCGCGGTCGACAGCGTGAACTGCCCCCCCGTCAACTGCATCCCATCACCCGAATCGCCGGCAAAACGCACAACAACCGCCTCGGGGATATTGTCGGGGGAGCGCGCCGGAGTGGCACCCTCGTCGGCCAGAATCGTTGCCATCTTCTTCGTCCCTACGCTCGATTTGGCGATGAAGGTGCAAGACGATTTTGTGCCCCCTCCGGTCAAGCCGCAATCCGCGCGTCTCGGGAGCCAGACGCGCCATAAAGAGCAAATGGTGTCAGTTCGACACAATCTTCGGAGCCGAGCCAACGCATAGGAAGTGGATCAGGCCAGATGTTTGGGCGCCGTGCCAGCGACAATGCGGCGACATGCCTCACCCGGCGTGAGGCCATGGTGCCATTCGCGCAGCATATTGTCGATCCAGATGATGCCTACCGACAGGCCGCTTTGCATCAACCGCTCGTCAAATCGGCTCTGCATTGAGGCATAATCCTCATTTGTAAACTGAGCGAGCATATCGACAACAATACCCACGATATAGCAGATCGCCGTTGAATACAGAGAAGCCTTGTAGTGAAAATCGAGTGTTGAGCGATCGAGTTTAAGACCCGTGATTGCCTCATACTCACTGATGAAATCACCAATGCTGTTCGCGACAATGGTAAGATGCCGTTCCGGTTCAGGCATCATCAGCATACCGCTCAATGCCTGTGCGAAGCTCAGCTGCCCAACACCGCCCCAATCGAGCAGGCCAGCGTGCAATTCACCGGTCTCATCACGCCAATACCATGCGTTATCGACATTAAGGTTGGGGTGGCATAGCCCGACATAATCAACATCGGCATGAAGATAGTCGATTACTGCATGCTGATGCTCAATACCGAACAGAAGATCCTCGCGCCATTGCGCGAGGAAATTGAGCTCATCGGCTCCATCGACAAACAAATGTGGCGCCACCCTGCCAACGAAATTGACCAGCGTATTGACCGCGCTTTCGGGATTTTGAATCGGAAAAAATACACGGCGCGCATCCGCATAGGGAAACATCGTTTCAATATCCGGCCCGAGGGCGCCCGTCTTATACGCCGCGACCAATCGCGCCAGCGACTGGGCCAGGACTCTATAATGTTCCTCGATGGCAGGTACGGTGTGATCCTGCCCCTTGCGGTAGGCTGGCTCAATGGGATCCTTGCCAAAGCCGATACGATCGGTGATCACGACATAATTGCTGGTTTGCGAACAATAATCGGCAAAATAATATCGTGCTACTGGCACCGGCAAAATCCCGCTGCGCGAAAAGCGCAGCATTGCAACCTCATTGCGTGACTGGGCCGACAGTGCAAATTTGTGCCCCGGTTCTGCTGGCGGAAATTTGACGAAAAGCTCAGTGTTGAGAGCGGGATCACTGACGGCATAGGCAACAGTGAGAAAGGCATTTTCCGACGCCCCCATGATGCCCAGAGGTATCAAGGACACGATCTGCGTCACTTTATTGTTCACGTCGATTGTGCCCGCCGCTTGAAAGGCTTGCGTGAGAAACGCTGGTCCTGCCTCTTGCAGCTGCGCAATCGTGAAGGGGAAATCGAAGCCGTAGAAATCTCCAGGCGCGGTCCGCCCGTTATTTGCCATGAAGGCCGAGTAATCAAGCGCACTCGACGGCGCCGGGCCTTCATAGGTAAAGTCAGACAGTTTGACCCAACCTGCAGGACTGCTGATGCGTGCCCTCGTACCACATGGCCCCACTTCGGCCAGCGTGACGATCTTGCCGGCTGGCAGGCTGACATCGTGCCCCTCGCCAGAACCGATGCAGGAGACCAAAGCACCACGTTCCGCTACGACCATGAAGCGTTGACAGGGAGAAACAATATCGCTTTGCGCTGGCACGGGCGAAGTCCTTCGAAGATTTGTAGGAAACAGCGTGGCCCGACGCACCACGCTATGGCGACGCGTAGATTACAAGATAGGCCGAGTGTCATATGCCGATAAACGGCGCTCAGGGAACGGGTTGGCTTACCTGAATGATATGGCCTTCAGGATCGGCCAGAAAGGCCGTGAGAAAGGGCGAGGTTGGCGTCGCATCGACACGCTGCACCAGCCGACCGCCAGCCTTCGACGCGCGCTCGACCAGCGCATCCAGATCACCGACCCCAAAGCCGAGCAGCACCTCGCCAGAGGCTGGAGTATCGCTATCGTCAAAGCTGGCAAGGATAAACATCGCACCGCCTTCACTGGTTGGCATATAAATCACTTCTTTGACGGCGCGCCCATCAATCGCCGCATCGACACGGTGCATTTCAACAAAACCAAACACAGAAGTGTAGAAGGCAGATGCCTTGTCGAGATTTCCGACCACCAGTTTGGTGAACATGTAATTGGCGTCGAGCGCCGAACCATGCGGCATTTGATGGGTCATAGCTGCGTCTCTCCCCGGAACACATGTGCCATGACCGGCGTGCGGCCTGGCTTGATGCGGAGAGTATGGACAACCCAATCACATATTACAACCAAGAATGTCATTAATGGAGCGAATCGCGCCGCGTCGTTTAAGGTCGGTTCGAAGTCGAATAATGCGCGGCCATGTGCGCCAACCGAACAGATCGAGTCAGTGCGAGCCTCTCAGTCAGCGGCGCTGAGCTTGCCGTCGCCCATTCAGATCTCCCAGCCCCGGTCCTGCGCCATAACTCCCAGTAAAAAAACACTCGTGACCTCACGGGCATAGAAGCGCGATTCCTCCAAAGTCAGCGCTGCCCCACCGAACAGGACGCGCCGCTGCCACTCGCCAAGCGCCATGCCCACGAAATAGCTTGCCAGGCGCTGACAGTCCTCATCGCGAAATCCAGCCTGGCGCAGAATCTGGGCGACGGGGCCGATCTGAAATCGCTCGAATTGCTGGCGAATCACCTCCCGCAAATCCCCCAGAACGGTCGATTCCCGGTAAACCAGGCGTCCGATCTTGATTGCTCGCTCAGTCCAGTGATGCTCGTGAAGTGCCATGGTGTAACAATAGAGTCTTGTGGCCAGATCTCCCTTTTCCCACGACGATGGCGATTGCGCCATGTCCGAACTCAAGTTGAGGCAAGCTTCGAACAGCGCCATCTTATCGGCATAATGATTGTACAGCGTGCGGGTAGAGATCCCTGCTCTCTCGGCAATCGCGCGCAACGATGCCGAGTGGAACCCCGCCTCCGCAAATTCGTCGAGCGCCGCCTCCAGCAGATCCCGCTTTTTAAGCTGACTCTCCTCTGCGCTAGGGCGTCCGGGCCCCGTCCTGACTTTGATTGCCTTCATGCCCCCTCCATGCCCTGCCCGCCCCGGTTTTGCACGTTGACTAATTGCATGTATGGTTGTAATTTACTCTCAGAATAAGGTGCCTAAGCGCTCATCGAGAGGATAGAAATGGCTGAAGTTCAGACCGATTCGGTGGATCATGGCAAGCTGACCGAAGCCGTCGCAGCGCTGGATCCCGTGGTTGCCTTGCTTTCGCTGATCCAGATTACCGGCGACCGAACTTTGCTCGACAAATATGGCGCTGGGCTGGAAGGGACACAAGATACCACACGCGAAGCCTTCGTTGCCATCGATGGACCGGTTGGCCATGATGAGGCCTCCGCCGAACTTGCCAACGAAGTACGCGGACTGCTTCTCAAGGCTGTACTTTCAAGGCGCCAACCGATCCTGCCCACCCTGGACCTTGCGCTGTTCCGCCGTATGTCGCGCCTCGCACTGGGCCTGGACCTGCCTGAAATGTCGATCGAGCCAGCATACCAGCATTCCGGCTTTACCACCGATGACCGCATGCGCATTCCCCAGCGCCTGCCCGAACCAGGCTTCAAGGTGCTGGTTGTCGGGGCAGGCATGATGGGCATCAACGCTGCGATCAAACTGCAACAAGCAGGATTTGCGTTCCAGATCATCGAGAAATTACACGATGTCGGCGGCAACTGGCTTGAGAACGTCTATCCCGGTGCAGCGGTCGATACGCCCAGCCGCGTCTATTCCTTCTCGTTTGAACCAAACGGCGCCTGGACGAAATTCTACCCCAACGGGCCTGAATTCCTCTCCTACCTTTCGCGCGTGACCGACAAGTACGGCGTGCGCGATCGTATCCACTTCAACACGGCTGTTTCGGGCGCGGAATGGGACGAGGCCCGCAAGCTCTGGGTGCTACGCGCCAAGCGCGATGGCCATGATGTGGTCTATGAGGGCAACGCGCTGATCTGGGCGGTAGGTCCAAACAACGCCGCCAACTACCCCGATGTGAAGAACCTCGACGCGTTCAAGGGGCAGGTCATCCACTCGGCCGAATGGGACCCGGACACCGATCTGGCCGGCAAGAAGGTCGTTCTGGTTGGAACCGGCTGTTCCGGCGTACAGGTGGCTACCGCCATTGCCGACAAGGTCAAAGACCTGGTCATCGTGCAGCGTCAGCCGGAATGGATCATTCCCAATCCCACCGCACATGATCCGGTCGACCCACAAGAGCGCTATGCTCTCGAGCACATTCCCTTCGTCAAGCAGTGGAAGCGGCTGCAGGGCCAGTCGAGCCAGATGCAGGACATGCGCGGCATGATCATGCGCGACGACGAACACGCTGAAAAGACAGGCGGTTTTGCCCCACTCAACGATGGTATCAAGGCCATGTGCCAGCACTATCTGGCCAGCCATTTCCCTGACGATCCGGATATGATCAAGCTGTTGACGCCGGAATACATTCCCTTCGCCAAGCGCCCGATTCTCGATTGCGGTTTCTATGATACGCTCAAGAAGCCCAATGTTTCGATCAAGCGCGGCGCGCTGGCCGCGTGCGATGCCAAGGGTGTGATCCTGGCCGATGGCAGCCACATCGATTGCGATATCCTGCTGCTTTCCACCGGCTACAAGCTGTTTTTTGGTCGGCAATTCGACATCAAGGGCACAGGCGGCAAGACGCTCAAGGATACCTTCGACCCCTTCCCCTTTTCGTATGAGGGCATATTGGTCCCTGGCTTCCCCAATATGGTCTATCTCGGGGGGCCATACTCTTTCCTCGTGTCCAACCACGCGGTCGTATCGGAGCAGCAGGTCCATTATTCGATCGAATTGCTGCAATGGATGGTCGACGAGCAACTCACCTCGGTCGATGTCACGCAGCAAGCAACCGATGCGTTCCTGGACGAAGTCGAACCTCAGTTGGAACGCACGGCCTGGGTCAATCATGGCAATGCCCATGGCTATTATCGCGATCAGGGCCAAAAGGTGATTCTGGCCATTCCGCGTCACAATTCACAGATCTGGCACATCATGCGTGAACCACGTTACGCCGATTTCAACGTCACCAAGGCTGCCGACGCCGCGCCAGCACATCATGTGCTGGAGCCTGTTTCCATCTGACGGAACAAAAGCCCTGTCCGTCAGCGCCCAAAAGGTGCGTCGGACAGGGCAAAAGCAGGACATGTCTCGGGCACTTTTCTTTGACGCCAGAGCTTTTGGGAGAATGACAATGGCCTTCACCAGTTCGGTCGTCGCCAATGCGACGGCCCGCACCTTCACACCCGCCGCCCCGCCCCAGATCCTTGAGGGCGTCTACACCGATGACCAGCACGCACGCCTGCTCGACGTGGTGCGCCGCAATGGCCCCTGGAAGCTGATCCTGGCTGAAAACTTCGCCTCGCCCGAAGAGGTGATTGCCGCCACCAGCGGTTCGATCCCCGAAGGCGTCACACTCACCTGGGACATGATCGGTCTGAATCCGGTGTTCCGTGGTTATCTCGCGCGCAACAGCACCTGCTTCTATCCCGAAATCGAGGATACCTTCTACAACAAGCACTTCCTCGATCTGGCGCGCGGCTATACCGGCGCCAAATATGCCAAACCCGAGATGATGCTCTTCAACATTCAGGGCGCCACCCCTATCGGCGGGCCGCCGCACCTGGATGGCACCGATTTCCGCGGCATTTCGATGGACAACACCCCGCTGTGGCTGTTGCTGACCATGGCCAAATCGCGCCTGTTCGAACGGTGGCGGATCAAGAAGGCTCAGGTTGTCGCCTGGTATTATCAGGGCAAAATCGGCGGCGGCTTCAACTGCTGGCCCAATGGCGCCAGCGGTGATCCGTTGCAGATCAATGCGCCCATGTGGGGCCGCGCGGTGGTGGTCGAAAACGAAACGATGTTCCATCATGGCCAGGCCTGCGGTCCCGTGGCCAAGCGCCGCCCGCAGGGCATGGACATTACGACCAGGTTCGGCGCCGATCCCGCTGACCCGACCGGCTGGCAGCTCGAAACCTTTGGCAAGGTGAACCAGAAAGTTCCCGCCGAGGAAATGCGCTTTCTCGTCCACTGGGACAGCATCGTCTATCATGATGACGAAGCGCTCAAGACCGCGCTGGAGCACAAGGACGATATCACGCAGGAGATGGCGATCAACATCCTTATCGCCGATATGAAGAAGAACGGCGTGGTGTTCGATGAACCCAGCGATCCCATGAACGACAACGCTTTCGTCGGCCTGCTCAGCCAGGTTTACGACATCGGTGTGCCGACCAACGTCCCTGCCGATGCCATGGAAGAAGCGGCATGAACAACGATGTCGACAGCGAAGCCTATCTGCGCATGATGCGCATCCGTGGTTTTGAAGAAGCGGTGACGCGCCTGATCACCGAGGGCGAAGTGGCGGGCGCCGCCCATTCCAGCGTCGGGCAGGAAGCGGCGATTGTCGGCGCCTGCATGGCGCTGCGCAACGACGACTACATGTCGGGCACCCACCGCAGCCACGGCCACCCCATTGGCAAGGGCGCGCAGCTCAATGCACTGATGGCAGAGATCCTGGGCAAGGTGACCGGTGTGTGCAAGGGCCGTGGCGGCTCGATGCATCTGACCGACACGTCGATCGGTTCGATCGGCGAATCCGCGATTGTCGGCGGCGGTATCCCCCTGGCGACGGGCGCGGCGCTCTCGGCGCAGGTGCGCAAGACCGACCAGGTCGCGCTTACCTTCTTTGGCGATGGCGCCTCGAACGAGGGCGTGTTCCATGAATCGATCAACATGGCGGCAATCTGGAAACTGCCGGTGATCTTCTTCTGCGAAAACAATCACTATGCTGCTGTAACTCCAGCGGTAAATACCCATGGCCAGCCCGACATCGCGCGCCGGGCCGATGGCTATGGCATTCCGGGTGTGATCGTCGACGGCCAGGATTTCGACGCGGTCTTCAAGGCCACCCAGCAGGCCGTCGCCCGCGCTCGCGCCGGCGAAGGCCCGACGCTGATCGAGGCCAAGACCTATCGCTTTGACGAACATTGCGTCGGCCTGTTCATCAAGGGTGGTTACCGCGCGCAGGAAGAGATGGATTTCTACCAGAATGAACGCGATCCGGTAAAGCTGTTGCGCGCCGCCCTGCTGGCCCGCGGCCACACCGAAGCCGATCTGAGCGCGATCGAGGACAGGGCACAAGCCGAAATTGATGCAGCGGTCACCTTCGCCAAAGACAGTCCCTATCCCCGACCGGAAGAAGCGTTCGAACTCGTTCACGCCGATCCCATCGCCATTCGCCGCTAAGAGGGACCCACATTATGACCCAGATCCTGACACAGCGGATGACGTATCTCGACGCACTCGGCCTTGCGCAGCGCGAGGAGCTGGAGCGCGATTCCTCCACCATCATGATTGGCGAGGACATCACCCTCTATGCCGCAGGCGGCGCCTACGGCAACATCGACATGAGCCGCGTGCGCAGCGCGCCGATCTCGGAATGTGGGTTTGCCGGCATGGCGGTGGGCGCAGCCATCACCGGCCTGCGCCCGATCGTCGATCTGACCATCGCCAATTTCATCTATCTGGCCGCCGATCCGATCATCAACCAGGCCGCACGCCTGCGTTACATGACCGGTGGCCAGTTTTCCGTGCCGGTGACCTTCCGCGCCAGCATGTGGCACAATCAGGCCAATGCTGCGCAGCATTCGGACCGGCCTTATCCCATGTTCATGAATGTGCCGGGGCTCAAGATCGTTTGCCCTGCCACCCCCAGTGACGCCAAAGGCCTGCTCAAGGCCGCGATCCGCGACAACGATCCGGTGCTTGTGTTCGAGGACAACGATCTGTGGGGCATGCGCGAGGAGGTTCCGCTCGACACCGATTTCGTGGTGCCGATCGGCAAGGCCAAGACCCATCGCGAGGGAACAGACGTCACGATCATCACCGTTTCAGGCGTACTGCGTCATGCCCTGAAAGCCGCCGATGTGCTGGCCAAGGAAGGCATCAGCGTCGATGTCGTCGATCTGCGCACATTGCTACCTCTTGATCATGAGGCGATCCTTGCCTCGCTGGCCAAGACGGGGCGCATCTTGATTGCCGATGCCGCCCATCGCACGTGCGGGGCGGCGGCTGAAATTGCCGCCATCGTGGTTGAGGACGGCTTTGATCTGCTGAAAAAGCCGGTGCGCCGGGTGGTGACGCCCGATGTGCCCATCCCCTTTGCCCAGACGATGGAAAAGCAACTCTACCCCTCGCCCGAAAGCATCGCCGATGCCGTGCGAAGCCTGATGTAATCCCGCGAAATTTCGGAGACTGACCATGCGCGTCAAGGTTGTGATGCCCAAATGGGGCACAGGGATGAATGAAGGCACGATCGTCAAATGGCTCAAGGCCGTGGGCGATCGGGTCGAGGCTGGCGAGATGCTGGTGGAGATCGAAACCGCCAAATCGACGCAGGAAATGGAAGCGCCCGCCAGCGGTACGGTCACGGAAATCCTGCTGGCGCAGGGCGAGGAAGCCGAAGTGCGCACCCACATCGCCACGATTGTGACAGACTGACATGACCATTGCGGGAACGGATATTTCGGGCAAGGTGGCGCTGGTCACCGGCAGCAGTCGTGGTATCGGCCGCGCCGTGGCACAACGGCTGGCGGCTGCGGGGGCTACGGTGATCGTCACGGGCCGCTCGGCCCATGCGCCTGTCGCAGGCAAGCGATGGGGGACCGAGCATGTTGTGGCTGGTACGCTGGCCGAAACGGTCAGCCTGATCGAAGCGGCAGGCGGCAAGGCGATCGCCATCCCCGCCGACATCGAGGATCTGGACGCCGCACGCGGACTGGTCGCCGAGGCGGCGCAGGCAGGTGGCGGACGGCTCGATATTCTGGTCAACAATGCCGGCTTCGTCGATTTCGCGCAGGTGGCCGACATGAGCCTCGATACGTTCGAGCGCACGCTGACGCAATATGTGCGCGCGCCTTTCACACTGGCACAGGCGGCGATCCCCTTCATGCGTCGGACGGGCGCAGGCTGGATTGTCAACATCGGTTCGCAGGATTCCCTGACGCCTTCCCGTCCCTTTCCCGATCATGAAAAGACGCGCGGCTATCACGTCTATGCGGCGGCCAAGGCAGCGATGAACCGCCTGACGCAGGGCATGGCGGCGGAACTGATCGACAGCAACATCGCCGTCAATGTCATCGGCCCATCGACCGCGATCCGCACGCCGGGCGCCGATGCGCTGATCCCGGCGGATTTCCCCACCGAGGATGTCGAATATCTGGCCGAAAGCGTGCTGGCCATGTGCCATGTTCCCGCGGCTGAGCGGACCGGACTTATCGGTTATTCGATGCACATCCCGTGGCACTATGCGATCGACGTACGCAGCCTGGATGGCAAGACCACCCTGCCCCGGCGCGAGCCACCCGCCTGGTCGCATCCTGCGATCAGTGCCTCGGGCGAATAAGACAGCATAAGGAAGAGCGCGATGAAGCAGGCAGCCGAGATTTTCGCGGGACGCACCGCAGTCATCACCGGCGCTGGCAGCGGGATCGGCGAAGGGTTGGCCCGTGTCGCCGCGCGCATTGGCATGAAGGTCGTGCTGGCCGATATCGCCATTGATCGTGCCTCTGCCGTCGCCGCCGACATCGAGGCACAGGGGGGCAAGGCGCTGGCGGTCAAGACCGACGTCACCTCTATCGCTGACCTGGAAGCCCTGGCTGACACAGCCTATGGCACCTTTGGCGATGTGGCTCTGGCGATCAACAATGCCGGTATCGAGACCATCGGCTACAGTTGGGACTTGCCCGATGCGACCTGGGACAAGGCCATCGACATCAACATTCGGGGCGTGGTTCATGGCTCACGTATCTTTGCGCGACGGATGATCGCGGCGGGGACCAAGGGTTATATCGCCAATGTCGCCTCGATCGGTGCCCTGGGGATGATGCCGACACAGGCGCCCTATATGATGAGCAAGCACGCGGCACTCTCGTTTACCGAATGCCTGTTTCTCGAAATGGACCTGGCCAAGGTGCCGATCCACGTGTCGGCGGTGGTTCCCGCTCAGGTCAAGACGCGCATTTTCGATGACGCCCCAACCAGCACAGGATCCGGCATGGCCAACCGCCAGCGTGCCAGGATGCAGGAGATGCTGACATCGATGGGGTTGACGCCCGTGGAGGCAGGCGAGATCATTCTGGCCGGGATCGCTTCAGGCAGTTTCTGGGTGTCGACGCATCCTGACATCACCGCTTATATGGCGCGGGCGCGGGCAGATTATCTGGGAAGTCTGGCGACGCCGGTGTTGGCCGACCAAGCCAGGGCCCTGGTGGAATAGGGCTTGAGCCCGAAGGCCGCGATATTATAACGAACGCAATCGTTCAATATGATCCAGGGAGATGTGGATGCCTTACGCCCGCTTTTCGGCTGCTCTTGCCCTGTGCGCATGGCCTCTGGCGGCATCGGCACAGACGGCGACAGCCCCTTCCGGCCAGCATGCGCTCACGGTGGATGCAAGCATCGGCGAACTGATGGATAACCCGGCCTCGCGTGCGGTATTGCAAAGGATCGTGCCCCTATTGGCCAACAGCCCGCAGATCGCTGCTGCACGCAACTTGCCATTACGGGCGATTGCGCAATATGCCCCCACCGTGCTGACCGATCCGATCATGAAGCAGATCGACAGCGAACTGGCTAGGACACCCGGCGCCGTGGCTTCGGGCAAGGTCCTGGAAAAGGCGGTCCCGATTGACCCGCGCGAGGCGCTGACCCTCAAGACCATACCGTTGTGGGAAGGCAAGGCGCCCGGCGCACTGGGCGACCGCCCTCAGGACATGCCCACACTGACGGTTGTCACCCCCGGCGAGACGACATCCTTTGGCACGGGGGTGATCGTTGCACCCGGCGGTGGCTATCAGGCATTGGCCTCCGGGCTCGAAGGACGGCAGGTCGCCGACTGGTTCGCCGCACATGGAGTCACCGCGTTTGTGCTGACCTATCGCCTGACGTCCTACGGCTATACCCATCCCACCCAGTTGACCGATGCCAAGCGCGCCATTCGCTGGGTGCGCGCCCATGCGCAGGACTATGGTATCAACCCTGCGCGCATCGGCATGATCGGCTTTTCCGCCGGCGGTCATCTGACGGCGATGGCCGAAACCCAGTTCGACGCGGGCAAGGCGCAAGCGACTGATCCCGTCGAGCGCGTCAGCAGCCGTCCCGATTTTGCGGTGCTGTCCTATGCCGCCATCGATCTACCCGGCAATCGCTGGGATGCGCGGGGGCTGATCGGGCCAAAGCTGACGCCGGAACAGCTCGACCAGCTCAAGCCCGCCGACCATGTTCGCGCCGATACGCCGCCGACTTTTCTGTGGACCACCACGACCGATGAACTGGTACCCCCAGACAATTCAACCAAGATGTACAATGCCCTGATCGCTGCCAAGGTACCCGCCGAATTGCACATCTTTGCAAGAGGTCGTCACGGCATGGGGCTGGGCATGACCGATCCGGCGCTCAGCGTATGGCCGACGCTGTTGCAGAACTGGCTGGAAGATCAGGCGCTGATCGGCGCTAAAGTGAAGCCTTAGGTGCTCTGGCGCCACTGGGTGGGAGACACGCCTGTCCATTGGCGAAAGGCCCGCCGAAATGCGCCGGCGTCACTGAAATGCAGGGCGCGGGCGGCTTCGGCGACGGACAGGCGTGGATCGGCCAGCAACCTTTTGGCCAGATCCTGGCGTGCACGCAGTTTGAGTGCGCTCAGGCTGGTTCCTTCGCCCTCCAGTCGGCGCTTGAGCGTGGCAACACTGATCGAGACTTGCCGAGCCAGGCTGTTTGCCGTCGCCAGACCCTCGCCGCTGGCCAGGCCTGACACAAGCTGGTGTTGGATCCGCTCGGACAAGGCGCGATCGCGTGATTGCGGCTGGTCGAGGTCGAAGGGGAAATGCACCAGCATCCGCTCAAGTTCGACCGGCGTCCGCACCAGCGGCCGGACGAGATAGTTCGCCGGAAAACCGATGGCGTTTTCCGCTGCGTCATGGTGGATCGGATGCGGCATCAGATAGGCGGTGGTGCGAGGGTCGAGCAAAATTTTGTAGCGCATATCCACTGAGAGTAGCGGAATTGTCTCGCCAATCAGCCAGCCGAACAGGCGGTGAAACATGGCAAGTCCGGTAAGATCCGACAGATAGGCGCTGGCATTGCGCAGACGGCGCTGCGTGGCCATCTCCACCCTTGCCTGCCCCCCCTCCACAACCAGTGTCAGCCGTGCCATGCGCGGCACCAGCAGGGCGGAATAGTCATCCATGCGCCCGATGGCCTCACGCAGATTGCGACAGGTGATCGCACAATGGCACAGCAGATCGATGCCAACCTTGGGCATGGGATCGCGCCCCTCTTGCCGCGCTGCAGCGGCATCGAGTGCCCATGTGCAATGGGCGTAGAGCCGTGCGAAATCGACTCGGGTGAGAGTTGTTGCATGATCGGACAACAATGCGCCTGCCAGGTGGCCAAGGCCGGCCCTGTGCAGCAAATCGCGCCGGGACGTACCGAATTCCTCAACCAGTGAGAGAAGATCGCGCGCCACAACGGCAGACGCAACCACAGGAGCAGGGTGTGTAATCTGTTTTGTCATGACCTTTGCGCTAGTCGGCTATTTGATGCTTTGCGCCAACGGGAAAAGCTAGGTGGGGAAGAAAAAGGGGGAAATATGGCTGGCATAGACGCGCCGATAAAGCGGCTAACGCTTGACGGCCCATACGAATCTGCCGCAAATCAAGCCCAGTATAGACACATGCAAACTTGACTTCATGCCTCACAAATGAAGCTTCTGTGTTGTCACACTCAAAAACAAAGGCCCGGATCAATGTCGTCCGGGCCTTCGCAAGGGTCAGAATTTCACACCAACGCTCGCGCCATAGGTGCGTGGATCGGGATAATAGGCCACTGTAAGGCCGCCAAAACCGGGACCAAAGTCGATGAAGTTGACCGGCTT
>Ga0116227_10011028_pt1 | contig 15403 bp, 16 predicted proteins | sample S1TSphgellanicum_FD_89693 | JGI IMG/M metagenome (GOLD analysis project Ga0116227, IMG submission 89693) | Host-associated microbial communities from peat moss isolated from Minnesota, USA - S1T2_Fb - Sphagnum magellanicum MG | ecosystem: Host-associated > Plants > Peat moss > Unclassified... | reverse complement strand
TTTAAAGAAAAAATAAATGATTAGTTTAGAAAAAAAAATATTTGTTTGGGGTGTGTGGTGTGTGGTTGTGGGGGGGGGGGGGGGGGGGGTGCTCCTCTTTCACAAGTGACACACTTTTTTTTTTCCAAGGAGAAAAACATGCTGAAGAAACTGTTAAGACTAGTTCCAAGTCTGTTGCAACATTGGCTTGTGAAATCGGAAAGGCACACCTTGCTAATGGATTTTTTTCTCAATGTTTATTTCTGCAATCTGATTTTGAGGCAGGTGAAGTGGAGGCACTATTACCTGTCATTGCAATGCTTCTCCAATTTAGCCCTGAAGAGGTCTGTCTTTTCCTGAACTTGTTTTCCTGTGTTGATGAGAAGCTGTTTCAAAGAGTGTCAAAAAAATGGTTTTGAATTTGAACCCAGGGTTCTCTCTCTTCCAAGGTATGTCCTCCATTGATTCAAATTTACTAGCTTCCACATCCAGCTCCAGATTTGTTGAGCAACTTAAATGGCTGTGCACAGGTAAGAGATACTTACAGTGTTATGTCATTTTTGCAGTTGAGGCGGTGCCAGGAAGCGTACAAGATACAAGCAACAGCAGAGGTACCGTTAAGTGGTGCAGCTGCTGTGGTAGATGCAGCTGCTGCTGCCCCACGTTCTCTGCTCTCCAGACTTACTGGTGTGTAGAAGTAGAAAAATTTGTTCGGTATCTTTCTACCGCATTTTTCTGTACCCTCTCTAAAACATATTATGAATTTGCAGTCTTGAAAGATGTGCATTGGCCCTGTCTCTCTGCGGAGAAAACTAATTTGCTCAAGATTCCTGTCCAATTTGGATGTAGTGAACCTGTCCTGATATCCTCTATTTTGGACAAACTAGCTCAGAAGTTATTCCAACACTACTTAGGACTGTTTTGATGGGAAATCAATTCTAATTACACAACTTTGTGTAAGAATTACAGCTTGGCTCATTCAGTGAAGGCCAAGCTGTCTGCCTTCTAGGTCATGGACCCATAACCTTTGCATCTGGTCCACCCCGAACACTGCTTGACTTTTAGTAGTATGTATTATGATGATATTTGGATCGAAGGCGGGCCTGCCGCTCACTGTGATGGAGATATGGATTAGACCGTGAGTCCCAGGTTGTTAGTCTTCTACGTTCTGCCAGGAGACACAGCACAAAACTTAGTACACTGAATGGGAAGGTGGCCAGACTTAATGTTAATGTGGGGATCTAGCGGTGTCAAATGCAGTGAAGTCTCACTGACCAGTAGCAATCCTTGCCTTCTTCGCCTTAATTTTGCGCATTTTCTCCATTTTCCTGTTATTGCACTGAATTGTTTGAGTAGTGTCCTCAATTGATATCAGATTGCCCCAGATTTCTCTTGTTGTGTTCTCACTCTCCTCCAGCCCACTAGCTGTGAGCCCAACCTCTGGGAAATCCTCTGGCCCACTCAAAGTCAGCCCAATGTCAAGTAAACCTTGATCCAAAATAGTGCTATCATTTTTCCCATCTGCCATGGTCAGCTCCAGGGTACCCCTGTGGTTCTCGCCATCTGCCATGGCCATCAGTGTTGGTGTCCTTGCAACAAGAGGAACCTGTGACAGTTCCATGTCAAAATACTTTGAATCAATTATGCATGCAAAACCTGTGAAGGAGTTGTGTCAGAAGCCCTCTGCAACAATAATTCTTTGTTCAAAATCTGAATACTTGACTCTTCATCATCCCATTCTTGGCAATTTTTAAAGAAGGTGAACTGATAATTTGAGTGCCTAGTTTGCTGCTACACGAGGATAAAACGTTAGTCGGTGCAGGAGACTTCATCAAGCTGCACATTGTTGATTACCAATCTCACTATAATGCCAAACAATAAAAAGACTCTCAATGTCCGAACTTTGTGGAATAGTATACGTTACCAGTTGCTTAGTTGCGAAGATGTGTGGGATTTCAGTTTTCAATGTGTCAAGAAGCTTTAAGTTGGCAGCCTCCAGGGCGTCTTCAACCTAGGCACAGAGAACAAGAGAATTTTTTTTGGCTTCAACTCTCTAATATGCTGAGTTCAAAAGAAAAGGAAATCAAAAGTAAAGCATAGTATGAGGCTTTGGCGCTCTGCATCTATATTGGACGATGCGGAAATTGTGGAACATACCAGCGATTGTAGAGTGTTCTGCTGCAAAGAAATTTTTCCTATGTCCGTTTGACCTGCATGCGAAGAGTCGTGAAGAACAAAACAGTAGCCATGGAGCACATCCATGGCACCCTTACTCCAGCATGATAAATTTGCAGCATCGCACGCGGAAAAGATCATGCACCTAAGCACTGTACTTACTCTGAGCGCGCGCATTCTGAACAGCGTTCTTCATATTAAGCAATTCCTCCTTAGTACTTTTCATATCGGCATGGCCTGCACAAGGCATTGGAGAATCCTGTAAGCAAATGTAGCCAGTGACACTGTTTTTCCAGCGTATGCTCTACAAGATCTAGCCTATTACAGCAGCCATAGATAACACTTAAACTGTTTGCAGTCAGACGAGAGCAAGTAATATCACTGTACTCACTCTCCGCGCGTGCATTCTGAAGAGCCGTCTTTACTTGAAGCAAATCGTCGGCAATGTTTTTGAGAGCATCCTCCAGAGCACCTAGACCGTTTTTGAAAGTGTTCTCTAGAGCGCCAAGTCCATTTTCGAGAGCATTCTCGAGAACGCCTAGTCTCGTCTCCAAATTTTGATCAGTGATATTGCCTGTTTGGGGAACAGTAAGCAAGGCGTCATTAGTTTCAACTTTTTTTTGATTCCAGCCATGTCGTGCATCATGTTGTTTCAATCGCATCAATTTACGCGTAGAAATCTGTTGGATCAAGAATTGGATTCTTATTTAAAGAGAAGCCCAGTCACTCACAATTGTTTTTGATCCAAGAATCCAGTCTCAGCGGAAGTAGATCCCGTATCTGCGACACGGAGGACGTCGTGTTACTACTACTCCCCTTAACGTCGCCTTTGGTCGGAAACAGAGGAGGTTGTCTTACGTACGCAGCATGGTATGGATTGATTTTTTCAGAAGAGGATTGCGTGGGCGTGGGCGCAGTTGGAAGCGGCCACGACAGAGATCGCGGTGAATCAGACATTGCCATAGATCCCGACTGCAGCTTATTGTGATTATGCACCTCATGCCTAGTCATCAACGAACGCGCTAATTCTTCTTTATCAGCAGACCTGAAAGAAAGAAATCCAAACCAGATCGAGCTGGATGACAAAAGAAAAGCCGAGAGCTGCAGGACGGAGCTTTCGAAACATTATGAAATTCGAACAAAATCGCTTAATATTAATCACACGTGTAACAAGAAAGAGAACTCCGAAAAAAAATCAGTACTAAGATGTTCCCGAGACAGTGACTTACCAGCTATGGCGGGCGGGCGTAAAGGATCCAGCGAGCTTTTTTGTGTCTTGCGTATCCATCGCGAGAGCTGCAACTGCTATCCTCCTAAGAGAGCAGCCGACGAGGGAATGCGCTTCGAAGAAAGAAAGAACGAACGAACGAACGGAAAAAGGGCTCCAAGAGTTGAGGTCCCAGGTCCCGAGTGTGGGTCCTTGGTTGTTGGGATCTCAAATCCTGTAAATATCCTCTGAAAGCCTGTTGTTGTCAACAAGGAAAACGTTTGGGACCTCAAATCCTGAAGAAATGCCCTTCCTCTCTATTGCAATGTCCATGCCATAGTAGCTTAAGGGATTTTGGCTTGTGTTGAGACTTGAGATTAGTTACAGAGTTATGATATGTTGAAGGATTTTGGTTTCTTTTGAAGATTGTATTTTTGCATGGTGAAATATTAGAATTTTCATAATTCTTTGTTTGCCTTAATAAGATAATTTTTAATGTAAATGGCTAAGGCCACAATGTGACACACCCCTTGTTTTGTTTGTTTTCCGATTGTGGTTTAACCTTCTCAAATTGTTTTGCTGTGATTTTGATTCTATTAGAAAGCTTTCAATGAGGTGGTGTGCTTGCTTGCTTGCTTGTTTGTTGTTTCATAAATATTTTGACCTAATGGAGCAAAAGTTATTAAATTTAAAATGAATTTCCATCTCTTGAAACTTAATTTTAATATTTGAAAAAATGATTTTTTCTCACAGGAACTCTAAAAATTAAACCCATTATTTCAAATGGAAAGGAATTGGGATGAGTGACATTATTACAAGAGATTTAATATATATATATATATATACTTGGACCAATGAAAATAAAAGGGCCCACTAGTGTTGATGCATGTAAGGAGCCCTCCAAGTGGCAATTCCTCGGTGTGATTTTCAGTAAATCCATTGTTAGCAAAACCAATTTCCTTTTGTGAACCTCATCATGTAGGCTAGCAAAGCAAGACTTTGCTCTTCTTACCTTCTTCTAGCCTTTCTTAACAAGAAAGGTTTTCGGTTTAACTGAAGGTGTTTGGTTTAACCTCCAATAGCTTTTACATATGCAATTAAAGTGCTATCATGCAAATTTGCAAAGGATTAAGGTTTAAGAACATTACATTTAATTAACATCTGTGACATGTCCCCCACACCATGCTCTTGATATCATTGGAAAGCTCTTGATGAATAGAAGGTGGTGCATGAAGATGATTTGAACTTATAGTGCAAGAGTTATTGAATATGGAATAATTTTATTAAAAAAAAATTCAACAAAATTGAAACTAGATACTTTAAGGAAATTGGAGCTCACTTGGAGTGTAAAGGACCCAAACCACCTCTCCTATTCTTCCTCAACTCATTCACCAACCCACCTACTCAGTCGGCCACCAACCCACCCAAATTGGATCCAGGTTGAACCAGCACCCACCCACATTGATACCTTAACCTTTTTGAGTGTGAGCTCTTACAGGTGCATTCACACTTGCCACGTTAAGGACTCTAGTATTAAGTCCCCTAACACCAAGCTAGTCATTTAGGACCTAAAGCTATTTACCATGAAATTTTAATGTTAAGTTAACATTCACTTAATATTAAATAATCATCCATTTAACATTGGATGCCACCTAGATTTTCACTTAACACTGACTTAAACATTAAGGTGTGAATGCACCTTTCGTTGGCCATATTAAGCCCCAAAAAAGGGTAAATATACCCTTTTTTGGGGCTGAATATGGCCCCCAAAGGTGCATTAACTAAATAGTTTTAACTAAAAAGGGTTAGATTTGAACTCAGAGACCCTGATTTTTAGTCTAAGGATGGGATATTTGCAATATTTAGAAATAATTTAAATGAAAAGGAAATTTTTCTATAGGTATAATACACTAAGTCCTTAGTGTATTATTGCTGCCCCAAATTCCCGTGTTCTCTTCTGCTTCTTCCTGCCCGGATTCCCGTCTCTTTCCTTGTGCTGCCCTTTTCTTTGCTGGTGGTGGTCTTCGTCTTCTTTGCTTGCATCTCATCTCTCCCTTCCTTCGCTCTCTACACACACGCTCGCTCGCTCTTGGCAATAATAGCAAGCTGGGAATGGCGCAAGATTGATGGGTTGTGGGGTTGGAAGCAAACGGTCGGATAAAAAAAAATACTACTTTTCTTCTTCGAGTGTTTCTCAAAGCTTGTTCTTCGATCCATTCATTCGTATGCATTGCACACGCGGCGAGGTCAGCTATGGATGACTACATGCGGGAGATGGGCGAGCTCAAAACCCTCGTCACTAAAACGTTGGAGAAGAAGGGTGTTCTTGCACATATTCGGGTAACTTTTTTTTTTTTTTTTTTCCCCACAGCTGTTCACATCAATGATCCACAGCTTGCTCTCTGTCCGTCCGTCTGTCTATCTATATCTCTTTATGTCTCTCTCCCTCTCTCTAGTTGCTTCCTCCATTGTAAAAGACTGTTGTGGGACCATGGAAGTTCTGCTTTTGTTCAGTTTGCCTCTTGATGCGAGAAGCTGCGAAAATGCATTAATTTTCAGCTCGGATGGATGCCAGTGATGTGTGTTGTTGTCTTTTTTTTCCTGTCTGTGGCACTGGAGAAAATTGGACTGTTATGTGATAATTGGACTGTTAGACTCCTCTAGATACAAGCCCTAGACTCTTCAGCTGTGTTTGAAGAATGGGTCAATTTAGGTTGCACTGTGTAAACCATGCCTCTCTTTGGAGAAGGGACTGACTTCCCAGCAATAGCAGATGGATTAGGGCAACCGTTTTGCATGTTGAGGAGTTGAGAGTTCCAAGTTACCCTAGTTCTATTCCAGGATATCACCCTAGTTGCAAACCCTCTCAGATGGATCTCTGCAGGAGGACAAGCCCCATGGTTTACAGGCTTAGGTTTTGGATGGAGCACATGAGGGTACATGTATGTAGCCCCAATTGATTGTTCCATCAATGTTGCTTGCATGCTGATTGAACAACTCCTGTTAGGGAGTGGCTTGATACACATGATCTTTGCTTGTCTGATTAAGCAATGCAAAAGAAGCTTGACAGTTTGTGGGCAATGTGGGGAGTGTACCCAATTTCTCTGCATTACTATACGTTCTATCTCAAAGCCTCTGATATGTTTGTAAATGCTCAGGCAGAGCTACGGGCAAATGTGTTTCAAGCAATAGAAGAGCAGGATCGGGAAGCAGAGAACAATGGTGCTTCTTCATTTGCCCTATTGGGAAAATGCAGTGAGCAGGCCAAGCAACTCCATGCTTCTCATGCAGGCACTTAACCTTTCCCTTGCCATTATTCTCGTCTCCCCTCTCACCACTTTGTAGTCATTGATGGGGTCATGAACTTTCCATCATTCTGGGATGTTCACCCTTTACACGTTCTGGATCAATCTTACTTGTTCCACCCCAATTGGTGATGATGCTCAGAATAGTCAATGAGCTAGTGGCAATTGGACAACAAAATAATAAAGTTAGACATTGCACAATGCTTGAATACAGAGTGTCCTTATGAAATTATGTATGTTTGCTGGAGGCTGATTTTGCAGGCAAGCTGTTGATGAGTTTAGTATGTGAGTATTTTGAGTGGTGTGAACTGGAGCATACACTAAAAGTTTTCTTGCCGGAGCTCAATCAGGTTGTATTCTTTATTTCATTATTCAAGACACTTACCCCAATTCATCTCCTTTTCAATGTGTCTCTTTCTGAATTCCCACTGATGAGTTCATTAGGTTTTGAGTTGGGAATTGGTAGAATCACCAGTTATTACTGTGGTTTCAGTGACTCTGAGTAGACCCAATTATATTTGTTGATTCAATAACCAAAGTAGCAGGTGAAGATTGGACTGACAGCAAGGTCATTCATTGCCACTGACATTTACTGTTATTGGAGGTGCGTTGGACAGCCCCGCACATATATGAGGTCTGATCTGGAGGAGCTACTAGGATTGAAAGATGAGGCCAAGCTTGGGGATGCTGAGTCACGACCACTCTTGCTTTCTGTGGTTGAGTCATACTTGAAGGCCGAGGTAAGCAGGCAATGTTGCACCTTGAGATGGTTTTTAAAGGGGCAAGTGTCTAGTATTCTCATGCCTTTCCAACATACACAGGAAAAGTTTGAAGTCAATAGAACTGAATTCTATGAACAATACATTTTCCCTCACATTTCTTATCACACAAGTTGATGATTTTTGTCGCTACCTGAGGTGCTCACTAGTTAATGATTGTCTTTTCTCAGGAAAAGCCAACAGCAACAGCAACAGCAAACAAGGTGAGGGCAAGCACTCGTGGAAGAGCAGGTGATGCAGGAGATGGGATTTCAGTGTCAAAACTCTCAGGTGAATTTTCCAAGGACAATGAGAAGGGTGGCACAAAGTCATCTCCAGGTCTAGAGGACTTTCCACCTCCTAGACGAGCCAGCGGGCAAGTGTGCTACATTCCTTGTATCTACAATGTGACTCTGTGGAGCTCTCTGCAAGCTCTTTTCTTGGCAAGTTTGCTCAGTTGTCTTTAGAGGATGTGAAGGACATCAATACCTAGTGCACACTATAAGCTGGTTTCAGAATCTCCACAGGGTGCATGTCTTTGATTGAGTGTCTGCATGTTTACTGAATCGCACACATGACATATGTAATACTGAATAAGGACCTTAGTACAGGTATAGTGTTGGCAGCTGAGCAAACATCCGGCAACTGTCATTTCTAGGCTTCACCTTTTTGTTCTGCTTGCTTTTATATTTGACCGTAGTCAACTCACACCTTATCTTCAGCTGAAATATTTTAAACAAGATTGGTGGCTCTCACCTAAAGCATGGCAATTGGATTGTCATGTGCAGCAGCCTTCCTGCTTACAGTGGGCTACCACGTGCCAGTAGCACTGCTCCTGGAAGGACTAGCATGGGGTCTGGCATTGATGCCCACAGTGGCTTCAATGTACCCATGTCTGGTGAGTTCCCGTCTCATCTCTCTATCTAATGTACATCTGTTGTAGATGAGCATTTAAATCTAATTTTTTTTTGTTTCACTCACAAAACAGCTGGATCTGCAGTGGAAGTCAGTGGGCCCCACACAAGGGGTTCCAGAGATAATAATAGCAGGGGTAGCAGCACACAGACCAAATGGAAAGAGTACTCTAGGAGAGAGGAAGATGAAGTTAAGAGTGGGAGCAATGGCAGCAAGAAGGAGGAGAATGCTTGGAGAGAGGGAGAATATAATGATCCTTATGTGGATTCACCGAGGGTCGGTCAATCATTGTCAGACAAAGGAGGGCCTATCAGTATTATGCAGCCTGCCAGCCAGCCCACCAGGTAATCTAATTAACTGATATTGTTTTCTAGAACACCAGCCAGATCCATATTTTGTGGCCATAGAAGTCCTGGTTTAGTTTGTGTGTGAATGTAGGTCAAGGATAGGCGGTGGGGGTAGGGCTGTAGTTGTTTGAATACATTTGATTCACTTTGTGAGAGGTTTCTCCAATCAGATTGGGTTTGTCTTGGAAAGTAAAAGGAGCTTCATATAAGTTTTTGAATGGGTTACTTTGTATCATGGGTGGGTCTTGGAATTTGATATGATTCTTTCAATTGAGATCTAGGTTGGTGGGTCCATGTTGTATCTCATGATATTTTATTGATTGAAAATGTGATCTCTATGGCTTTTTTTTGTTTTGCAGTCAGTCTAGAAAAGGCCTATCCATGGATGACATGGGCAATACCTTGGGAAACCTTCGTCTAGGTATGTTGGTTATGGCTTTGTTTTCCTCCCACCTTACTTTGCATGGCCTCAAGGACAAATAATGTTTGTTTCTCTCTCCAGTGTGGTTTTGTTAGGGGTCAGCTCTTGGCAAAAGTTTTCTTTGTTTACCTTTAACTGTAGGTGTGATGCATTGTATTATGCACTCATGTTGTGTATTCATAGGAGGGAAGCATTAACAATTTGACAGCATGGTCCTGGAATTGGCAGAGGATGACAGTGCTTCTGACCGAGGTAGTCGCCATAGCAGCATGTCAAGGGAAAATGTTGGTGGTCAAAGCAGGCAGCCAGCTTCTGCCTCAACAGTGACAAATGCCCCTTCTATTTATCGGTTGATTGCTTGTTCCCTGCTTATGTCCCACCAGTTGCTAAGCTACTATGGTGTCTGCTGATAGAGGATGAGAGACCTAGTTTGAGACATAGTAAAAGGAGCAACAAGAGTAAAAGAGAACTGATCTGGATTGAAAGTAGTGTTGCTGATATCTGACAAACACACTATACAGACCACTCTGGGAGTACAGTCATCACCGTCAATATTGTTGTGTATGGGTCTTTCTCATAAAGCAAGCTGTGTCCAGGAATATGTGTGGAGTTTCCAGTAAACGTAACTTACATGGTGTATCAAATACTTGTTTGCAGTAAGAAGAACTCATCGGCATACTTTTATAGTGACAGTGACGATGACAATTCACTTGAGTATGTGCCCCTATAACTGCCTGTATCTTGTTTGTAAGCAGTTTGTGTTCTTGTCTTTTAACTTATGTTGTGAGGACCAAGCCCTGGTTGATGAGATGTGGGAAGATCCCCTACTAACCCAGCTGATATGGTCATTTTCATTGATTGAGTGGACTCTACCCATAAACTACCAGAAACAATAATATCAATGTTACTGGAATCTCCAAGATGTGGCACAGTTCCATAGGAGGGTTGCACTTAATGTCTGAACCCTGGAATGAGTATGCCATAGGATCTCAAGAGGTAGACAAGCTGCTCAAGGGTTATTGGGAGCATTGGTGGATTACTGTAAAAAAGGAACATTATCTTTAGTAGTCCAGCCATGATGCAATACATGATGGTGGCCTTCAGCTTTTGCATTCTGTACCCTTCCAGTGCAAGGTCTGATTGAGAGATTTGCCACTGGAAACAACAGGGGTGCAGAAGAAGACTTGGAGGGAGATGCTGACGAACTCAATAGACGGAGCCCTCACTTTTCAGCAGTTAAGGTCTGCAAAGCACTTTCTTTCTGTTGATGAGAAATTTGTTTGACACTGATACTACTGCTGGTGCATTAGTCCAATGCTCATCATTGTATGCAGCTCCTGTACTTCCCAGTTGGCTGTTCTTTCAAACCCTAATGTAAATGCAGAAGATCAAATTGTCCTGGAACATGTACACAATTATTTTGTAATTGTTATTTTGGAGTTTTGTCTGCAATATAGATATGTAATTGGGTACTCAGGTTGACTTGTGTCTTTCTGAATAAAAATCTGCAGTGACCTTTGCGGCTCCATCAAAACTCAGACTCAAGCTGTGAGCAGGGTAATGTGCTCCTGCCAGGATGGGACAGATTTCTATGGAACAGGCTTGGGTGCAGATTGGGGACCTTGATGAGCATCAGAAACTGCATATTTTTGCAGACTTTTGCCTGATCACAAGGAAGTGATTGATGTGTGGCAGCTGATTTTCAGTCATCCACCATGTGCATCATCTAACAAGATTTTTCATTGGGTGAGACATCATAAATTCTTGAGTCTTCATTGAACATCAACCTAAGAAACATGTTTCATCTCATGTCAGGGAAGTGTCACATTTGGAACTTGATTTTGAATACATTTTGTTTTGGTCTGATTTTTTTTTGTTGTCAATGATGATGTGGTAATTTTTGTTGTGAATGTTAGCTCTGAGCATCTTTGTGTTATGTTAAATTCATCTTTTCAGGGTGAGTTGCAGACCCATTTTTTGCAAATTCAGGTGGAATATGTAACTGGTGGCAACTGACCTAACCTGCACAATATACTGTCCTTATCTTTTCTGCAACAGATCCACTGATGAAGTCAGTGGGGATGTTATGGTAGATGGTCAATGCCATACATGTTGCTTTTGAGGGTCCGGGACCCTTAACAACAATGTGCATTCAAACTGCTGCTGCTGTCATTCAAACTGATCTCTGTATTGTGGTCTGGTTTTTCCTCTTTAATCAAGGTGCAGCCTCCCTCTTTTTCATGCTTGTTGATGGTTACTGGTTTCTGGTCAGACCTGAAATATCCAATACCTTATTATAGGGTCAGCTCTCAATTCTTTTCAGGTTGAATAAGATTGTAAGTATGGAGAAATGCCTTCACGCATTCTTACTTAATCTTTAACTAGTGTACCCTGTGCCATTGGCCCAAGTGGAACTGGTTGTCCAACTAGTTTCCAAAACCATTTTTTGTAATCTAATTGAATTTCCAATGACAAAAACTACACAAAATACAATATCTCCTGGACCTTAGGGCTAAAAGTATCAAATCACCTTCATTGAATCCCAATCATTCAGAGCTTTTCAACAATATCAAGAGTGTACCCAAATTCCCTTGCAATTTTTAGTTTTGATTAAATGAGTTTTCAGTCAATAACTTCTCAACCAGGTTGAAACATTGTGAAACCAACTGGGTGCACCCCTACTCATCAATGGCCTTCCAATAGTACCAAGAGTGTGTGAAGAGGCACCATGGTTCGGAAAATAAAAAAAACAAAGAAACTTCCTTCCTTCAGAGATATATATGCACAATGCAGGCAACTAGAAAACCAACAAGACACAACAATCTATCTATGAAGGAAGATAGTTTGTTTTGTTTTGTATTGTATTGTAGTTATGAGATCCACTGAACCAGGATGCTTCAGAAGATCTTGGTGTCTTTGGAAAGCTCTTGATGAGAAGGGATACATGGCTTGGTTCCACGACGTTTGGACTTGTGGTGCAAAAGTTCTTGAATATTGAATGATTTCTTCACTGAAAATTAATTTAAATCATTGCTGAAAATTTCGGAGGAATTGGAATGTGGCTTTGGTGTTGTTGGAAAGATCTTGATTTGTCAAGATTTGGATTCAGAATGTGGGAGACATTGAATTTAAAGTGATTTCTGCCACTGAAAACTCCAATAAATTCCAAAAAACCGGGTTTTGGAAGGAAAATCAGTTGAGATCGTGGTAACCATTAAAGGCTTACCATTCGATTCAAGCATGATTTCCTTTCATATTTCACTGTTCAAAAAATAGATCCATACATTGCAAAACAATGTTCACATGTTGAGTTTCCCTATTTTGTAATGGGTTCACACTTGGGCCAATGGCACAGGCCACACTAGTAGTAACAATACTAGTAGTAACAATAGGAAGAAACGTATATACCACTGTTGCAAGCACAAAACCAAGATTACTAGAACCTTCTAATCCATGACTTTGGAAAAGCTTTTTAAATGCTCTACAAGCTACTAATCCATGACTTGAGAAAATGTCAAAAGTGCTCTACAAGCACTAAACCATGACTTGAGAAAACCTTCTAAAAATGCTCTGAAAAGTACTAATTATTCATGATTGGAGAAACATTAAAAATTGCTTTGTGGGAAACTAGCAAAAAAAGTCCAACAAAGTTGCCAAAGCAAATCTCATGTCAGGTTGATGACACATGGGACAGTCAACTCTGCCACAAAACAAACAAGGGGTGTGTCACACTGTCACCTTTGCCATTTACATTGAAAATTGTCTTAAGGGAAAAGAAGAATTATGGAAACTCAAATGTTTCACCTTGCAAAAATATTATCTTCAAAAAATCCTCTAAAAGAAACAAAAAAACCTTCAAGATATTATGATTCTATAACTAATCCTAAGTTTAATCCAAAATATCATCTTTAAAAAATCCTCATATAAAAATAGACCTACTATTATTACCTAGGGGCCAAAATCCTTTAAGCTACTATATTCTATAATGAATCTAAACACAATATCCTTGCCTTGGTAGGTAAGGCCAACAAACAAAAGAAACATGTTGCAAGAAAGAAAAAAAAACACCAAACAAGAAAGAAAGAAGAAAGAAAGAAAAAAACGGATGCAACATGTGAGTTTTGCATTCAAGCTTTTTTTTTGCAAATGTGAACAAGTTGTGAACAAGTTCAAACTGCAAAGTTGGAAGAACTTTCTTGTGCATGATCATGAGATCGAATTTTGCCATAAAATTTTCCAAACTTGCTTGAAAATTCAGGACAAGAAAGTTGCCATGGTACAAAATAGTGTCGTCGTCTTCGTAAATGGCCGAAACCAAACCCCGGCGAGCTGTTTACGAGACTTCTTTTTTTTTGGGGTCTATAACCAAAACCAAAACCAAAACCAAAACTCTTGCTATTTTTTCTTCTTCTAATGTATACAAAGGTGATAGATCTGTTTGTATTTCGACTGTAAATTTTATACTAGTAGAGTTGCGAGTAGGTACTAAGGTTTGATCAGGACTGAGTGGTGTAAATCCAGAAAATGCACGAGAAACTGGAGGTGATTACGAGTCCGGAGTTGTTCTCTGTCGTGGGCTTAATCGAAGGCGCTAGACCTCCCATCGTCGATGTCATCAGAACGTACGTGTAGGGACCCACAAGCGCTCTGCAATGAGAAAAACACAGACCCAAATATGTAACTTTTTAATAATAAAAAAAACGAAGTTCAGAAAAGATGGTTCTAGGAAGCATTCGGCTTGCAGGATAGAAGAAATTCTTTGGCTAAATTTCGCCAGTAAAAACAAAAAAAACACAAGGTCAACAGTCACACAGAAGGAATATTGAGAGAGAGAGAGAGAGAGAGAGCTTACGAGCCACTGGTGCTGGTTACTTTGATTAATTGCCAACCAAGGCTATCCTTGGAAACCTCCACCGGAGCGGTGGAAGCTCGACCGGTGATGGAGAACCCGTTGGGATTGAATAATACCCAGTTCAGTCGGCCGCCAAGCTTGTCAGGTTTGGCCAAGACGGAGAATTGCCCAACGATAGGACCGCCGGGTACGGTGTAGAGCTTTGCAGAAACACCCTCAGGCGTCCAAGTCTTACCCGTCCACTTATAGCGCAGAGCGCCCTGGGCGTAGAAGCTTTCCAAGGGTTGCTGGTTTTTCAGTGGCGCGCTCATGGACGGAGGCAACAACGCAGCAGGTGGAAGAGTATCTTGTGTGTAGAATCCGAAATCGGCTGTAAAGGGTATCTCCACCACCTCGTCTTCTTTGCACAAGGATTGAGGAGGTGCATTCCCACCCGTCCCATTGAGAATCGCAATGTAAGAAATCAGCGAAGTTGCTCCCAAATTACCGTGTTGGGTAGCCACATATATGAAAGAAGTCGCACCCTTCGTCGTCACAGTTTCGATCACCGTGCCTGCAACAAAGGAAAGGTCAAGAGAGAGTAATCAGTCGAGAAACTCATGAGACCAACTAAGGGTCTCTTTCCATTAGGCTGCTGTGATCACACAGCTCTCTAATGGAGAAGTGATCACTGTCCCCTGTAGCAAGAAACAAGGCCCTATGTCAGTGGCTTTCCATTAGGCTGCTGTGACCACAGTTTGACTCACGGCTCTCGCAGCTACTGCAATTGGTCAATGCTTGACCGATAGAGCTGTGAGATGATTGCGAACAGAGCCAATTGAAAAAACATAACGGAAAGCTTCTGTGATCTACTGGAAAGAAGTCGTAAGATCTAGCTGCCTTTGCTGCAGCACTGCAACTATTAACACGCTGACCTCATGTCGCAGCTCGAGAACAGATTTGCGCAGGATCAGCTTCTTACCAGTCACTGTGCTATATTGGTACCCTGATTCCGCACTATCACCATCATCGTTCAGAAGCTCCCACCATCCTGATCTCGTTTTCTTCACAGGAGTGAGAGTCTCCCTGTATACGCCCACGTAATTGGAATGCGTCCGTGCATCCACCATCTGACTCTCTCCTCCCTGGTATGCCCACTGCCCCTGCAAACACTTGTACACCTTGTGCCCATTCCGCGTCGTGCACGTCATGGACAACCTGCAATCGATCGAGCAATGAACAGCAACAACAGGAGCACAATTAGATGAGTGCCACCAACACAACCCACAAATAAATCAGCATGCATGATTCCCCGCATACCCAGAACACCGCGAATTGTTGGCAATGCTGGGGGCGGGGGGGGGGGGGGAAAAGGCGGGGGGGGGAGGGGGAATAGAGGAAAAAACCCCCGGTTTCCCAAAAGGGGGCCCCTGCGGAAATGAGCTGAGAAACCCGCCAGAACAAG
>Ga0116227_10011027_pt1 | contig 15403 bp, 11 predicted proteins | sample S1TSphgellanicum_FD_89693 | JGI IMG/M metagenome (GOLD analysis project Ga0116227, IMG submission 89693) | Host-associated microbial communities from peat moss isolated from Minnesota, USA - S1T2_Fb - Sphagnum magellanicum MG | ecosystem: Host-associated > Plants > Peat moss > Unclassified... | reverse complement strand
CCAACCTCATTCTCAAAATCACGCTTCTGTTTCTCACAAAGAAAAGGATTGAAGGATTTCTCAGCACATGCCATCCCAAACCATGTGTACTGAGAAACTGACCCGAATGAGCCAAGCCCCAGAAATTTTCCTTGCTTCGCTTCAGGATCAGAGGCCAAATCGCACCATGGAAGCAGTCCCTCTGCTAAGTCATTCTGCACCCTCCTTTGGAGATAATCTGCAAAGTTGATCCTTTCTCCTGTTCTAGAACCACCACCATCACTCATCCACTGCCGAAGTTCTGCAATGCGTGGATCCCATAACTCTTTATTCTTCTGAATATCTACAGCTTTGAGTGGCTCCAATCTTGAACGAACAGATGCCCATGTCCAATTATCAATGTCTTTTGTGAACAACCTTGTGCATGATTGCCAATCAACAATGACAGCAACAAATGCACATATGTTATCCATTTCCGCTAGTATTGATTTCAGATTCAATGGCTCCTCGCTGCACTCTTGCACAATCAAGTCTGCTTTCTTTGCAATGCGGAACAACTCTTTGTAGATTGGATCAGCCAAAGTTGCACAAGTCTCCCCCATGAGATAACATTTGCTGTTCACTATAGTCTTGACCATCTCCTTGCACTGCCACACATTCACCTGCAGTTTTGAATTTTGACCAAATGTTCTATCATCCAGGTCACATATTGCCATTAGAATCCTTTCCTTGAAGACTTGTGTGTTGACAGAGTTCCCTGAAGTTGCTTGGAATATGAAAGTATCATCGGCACCTACAAAAGCACAATTCAAAGCATGTTTCAAGATATAATGTCCCATCTATGTGAAAGACTCATCACAAACGCACCATGCTCAGTTCTGCAACATGATCTAAAGAACTTCTGCATGTGTGCAGAAAGAACTTCAGCTCATCCTGGAACGAAGTGCAACATCCTTAGCCAAGTTCTTGCAAAAAAGGGGTCTCGTAACTGTGATCCACAACAATGATTTTCATTACTCCACTTGAATCACCACCAATTTCACTACTTCATGCATAAGCCAAGAAGATGAAACTAGCATGAAGCGTGTAGATGGAATACTGTCTGGCTGCAATATTGTGTTTGGCTCAGACCGATCACCTTCCGAAGCATTCTCTGTGTCAGAGTCTGTGTCCTCCACCAGTGCCTCTCCCATGATGCTCGAGTAGTGGTCTCCGTTCTCATTATCACCGTCATTCATGACTTCCATGTTACCTACTCCATTTAATGCACAAGACAGAAAGGTTAGGATTGTAAAACATGCCTGTTACTAGGTGATCATATGACAACATTGTCAACTGATGGCACAAACCAAGGAACTATTAAGAACACATGTTTCATAAGAATAGAGAAATCTCCATTCTCACGATGAAGAAGAAACAGCAAGGCTAACACTTCCTCAGGAAGCCACAGAAAGAACTGAACAAGGGAAGACAAAAAACAAAGAAAAAGCGAAAAACACACACCGGTATGAACAAAAGTGCCAGTCTCACACCTGTTCAGGGACCATCAACAGGAGTATGCATGATAGTGACTGAACCATCACAACTTCCCCACTGACTTCATCAGCTCCCTACAGTGGGTAAAGGCCGGTGACAAGCACCATCCTACGAACTGAGTTTCTGCTGCAATTCCAGAAGCAACGGGAAGACTGAGCCATACTACTGGCTAGCAACAGACCCCGCAACAAAGACCAGACAAAGAAACAAAGAAAGACAGAGAGGGAAAAGAACAGGGAAAGACTAAGAACAACAGCTTTGTGTATAAAAGACTACTCACAACACTACTCCTGAATTCCCACAGAGATACAGTGTATTAAGGATATAAACTCATGTAATGTATGCAGATTGTCAAGTTCAGTGAAGAGTTGGTTAACAACCAAGGAAACAAAGCACCGAACCCATGCTGACGTCCCAACTTCAGAACCACGCTAGAAAATTGCATGACAGTGCAATTGAAACATTCTCTACTTCAACATCTCTGTTTTCTAAGGACCAGAAAGCAGTATCAAACATACAATTTGACTGATTTGCCGGTGTTGTTTCAGATGGGGGCTTCCCATAATCGTCAAGCATTTCCTTTACAGGAACTGTACCCAGCTTGGTTATATCCGATGCTGGGGTCCTCTCTGTCCCCGCACAGGAGGCTTCTCGGTGGCCAACCTCAACCGGGCTCCCAAATGCTGATAAAGCGGTCATGCTGCACGGTGGAACACTCACCCTTGGACCAGTCAGGACAGTTGCTGATGTACTCCCCATCTCCAGGAAATCTCCTGCCCCCTTCTCATTAGCTGAGATTTGAGCAGTATCATGTGTCGGGGGCAACACTGGGACTTTCTCCAGCGTTGATGGAGGCTCTGAGCTATATTCTTCATTGGGAGGAGGCAGGCACTGTGACACATCTAGGATGCACTGCTTTATGCGTTCTGTTTGCACACAGTACACTTGCACCTTTTCCAATGCTGTGGTCCTGTCTGTCCCCGCAGGTGAGACTTCTTGCAACAGATGCTGTAACCTAAAACATTCACTGCCATTTGAGGATTCCCCTAAGAAGTTGCTTTTTACCTGATGAGCTCTTGTAGCTTCTTCCTTGATCCGAGCATCCCTTTCGTCCATCGCCCGGTCCCATGCATCATTCCTTGGATGCTTTGGATGCTTCGGCTGCAAGCAAAATAGTATAACTAGGTGGACAACCTCAACCAGGTTCCCAAATGCTGATAAAGCGGTCATGCTGCGGGGTGGAACACTCACGCTCGGACCAGTCAGGACAGTTGCTGATGTACTCCCCAGCTCCAGGAAATCTCCTGCCCCCTTCTCATTAGCTGAGATTTGAGCAGTATCATGTGTCTGGGGCAACACTGGGACTTTCTCCAGCATTGATGGAGGCTCTGAGCTATATTCTTCATTGGGAGGAGGCAGGCACTGTGACACAGCTAGGTTGTACTGCCGTATGTCTATTGTTTGCACACAGTACACTTGCACAAAACCCTCTTCCTCTTCTGCAACTGTCAGGCTAAGAATGGGGTCTGTAACCGAAAACTCTGCCAAATAGTTCATTCTCGCAGGAACTGCCCCGACTCCAAACTCAACATGCACTGCATAGATAGCATTCCTCTTTGCATTTGCCAACAAAATGAGGCTCGCCTGAGGTGCTACTGCAAGTTGGTTGAAGAAGGCATTCTCATGTTTGCCTTCCGCAGACGAGCTCTGGAATTCCAGGGTCTGAATACAATGCCACATTCCTGTATTGAGTTTTGACGGGGATTCTTCTCGGCTACCACTTGACGCCCACAGCTTTAGCACCCGATTGAGGGGACCCTGCGAAAATTATGCAATATAAATTTCAGTCTGCCTATTCAAGCAAAACATCACAACCTCCCCAAAAGGCCTTTGCTTATCTGCTAGCTTGTTTGTATCAAATTCTCAGCCAGTTTCTGCTGTGAACCACATGCAGGGCCAACAAAAGTGCAACAGCAGAAATAGAATCTGTACCGCAGTAAGGATGGTGTGATCATCAGGGCGATCTGGTGCAGACAAAAAGGCAACTGCACTCACAGCCTCTCCATCATGTGCTAAAATTTTTGACAATGGCCTCCTTGTTTTGTCCTCCCAGATCCTCATCTGATCAAAAAAATCACCCAAGAGCACAAACAAGAACAAAATTTCAGATCATACCTTACATGTTGATACCTTCATGACAATTACAAGGAAAAGTGCCAGATTCCTTGATCACCCAATCTAGCCTGTCAATCTGTCTCATGGAGAAAACATTAAGAAAAAAGGGCAAGAAATGGTCAAGAAAAAATGGAGAGAGCTTGACTCACCGTGCCATCCTGGGAGGCTGATGCCACGTGAGAGGAAACAAATGAAGGAACTGCCAGGTCAGTGACTTGTTCCTCATGAGCCCCAACCACCTGGACACCTTCTAATGGGCTCTCCACCTCACAAACTATTGGTTGGGTTGGATCTTTGTGCCGCACCTTCCCTATATCAATTGTCAACACAAACTTGCCAATTGCCACCACCAGAACATCCTGCACACATACCACAGTTGAGGGCTATCTCCTCAGATCCACATTTCAAATATGTCTGCATCCTTCATATCTACTCAACAGTAATCGCTTCACTGATCAAGGAAACCCATCAACCCACATTCCCTGAACAATTCTCTCATGATTGGATCAGTCACTACAGTGAAGGTGTTCATAGGAAAAACTAGGAAAAGGACTTCCATACCATCCATTCTGCACAAGGGAGGACTTATTCCACCCCCTTGATGCAGATGTGTAAATAACATGCATACCCCTTGCAATGATGACCAATTGCCCAATAATCAATTCCAAGGAGGAATAAAAGCTACCTGCATCTGTGAATGCCAGCACACACGGGGATTACAAGACTCCCAATCACCAACAATTTTTATAGCCAGCAAAATCGAGGGTGATATTGATCGTTTCCCATTGCCTAATGCATCCTCGCTTATCTTCGAAACCAAAACAAGACCATCTGCACTTGCACTGCATTACACAGAAACAACATAAACCCCTCCACAGAAAATCCTTCACCCAGGGAGAAGAATGACACCACTGTCTGCTCAACATGCATTGATTGAATTTTTCTTCACAATTAGGGTGACCTCCTTTAGGTATATTTCTAGCCACTATTGTGGGGCTGAATTGGTCATCTATTCCTCCCACAAGGACTTGGAGGTCTCGACATTCCTACACTTTGGATGAACGGGTGACCAGATGACCTATATATAGCTGAGTTGGCTACAATGGGTGGAATCGCTTGATGTAGCAGTGATTTGTGCCACAAAGCTTGCAACATGGCCATAAGTCGTACAATCTTGATGTCTGGTCCAAGGATTAAATCAGTGGATGGAATAGATGCCAAGAATCTTTCATGAATGGTTGAACAATTTTAGGACGCTCAGGGTCTTTTGCCTAGGATTTTATCCAATATGAACCAATCAAGGAATAATAAACACCACCAAGGTCAAAGTAACTTGAAATAGGTTTACCTTGCAAGCAGATGCACATCCTCCCCAAAGAAAGACATATCTGTCACCCTCTATCACCAAAAGAAAAGTCAGTAAGACAACAACCCCGCAAAGGAAAGTCTAGCTTCTACATGGTCTCTTTAGGCCTAACCCTTAAGACTTAGACTGGAAAAGGTATTCAGCTCACATCATGATCCAAGGGGGACTGAAAATTTCTGAAGTGCTGAGAATTCCTGCATACTTACAAGTCATGTCAACCTGAATTAAATTTAGAGATGAACAGTAATAAGATTATAGATATTTCCAAGCCAACAGCACATCAATGAACAGGAAAAAGAGGAAACCCAACCCTAAATAATTGAGAGAAAAAATGAGCGGTTTTGAACAACAGTGACAGTCCTACATGGGTTTAGTCGCCTTCAACAATGTGTAGGGTAGAGTGACCAGCTATCATTAGATTGCCACTGAGTTCATAAGCTCCTGGGAGTGGGTCAAGGTCAATGTCATACATTTACCAACAGATTAAGTCTCTGTCACAAGACCGGTAGTAACAGGAAGACTCAGCTGTAACGTGGTCTAGCTCAACAAAAAACTAAATAAGAAGGAGATGACCAAGGAAACCGAGAAGAAAGAAGGAGAACAAAAACAGAATAAATAAGGGGAGAGGAGGAACAAGGAGAAACAAAAGAGAGAAACTTAAGAGTATAATGTATTGGGGACAAAGTGTGAAAGATAGATAGAATAAGGCTGGTCCATACTATACCTGGGTATGACTAGAAAGCCGGTTTGGAGAACAATTGCCACCATAAAAACTGTCGACATTGGTAATCAGGATGTTGCCTCCTCGCAACAAATGGTTGCCACGTAAACTGTCGACCGAGCAAATCTCGATTTTGTTTCCTCGAAGCACATAGCATAAGTACCTCCTATTTACTGCTATCTGCCTTCCCATTTGTAGAACTGGCGGAAACAAGCTGACAGTGATAGGGCAAACTTCAAGTTGTGGTTGGGCTTCCCCGCTCCTCCGCACATCCACGTCATATACAACATGTTCTCCTCTCAGAGACCGGCCTTTTGGCAACATGTTACTGGAAAATGTGGAAGATGAAGAAGAGAGCACCAAATTTACAGGTTGCATTGCTGGGGCTATAGCAGGAGGGGGAACAGAAACCTCTGGTGTGTTTCCATGTGAGGAACGGGGGCACTCCATGGAACTTTGAGGAGGTCCTGCAACAGTGGTGCGGGTTTTGTCCTCTTTGCTTGGACCGTCACTTCCTGAACGTGTGGTCAAAAGAGCCATAAGGCGGGCACCATCCAGTGGCAATGCACCAGCTGGATTGGGGCTGCCACTGCATGACTGTTTTTTTGTCTCCTGACACAACAAAAAGCTTTCCAGCATCACTTTTGTAACAGTCATAAAACATGTCCACAACTTGCCCCCAAAAAGAAAAATCGCCACACTCAAGAATTAAAAACTCCTCCCGGGTTTCCACAATTTTATAACAAAAAGACGTCGCCTCAAAGAGCCGCCCTTCCTATATAGGTAGTCAGTTAGACACGCGCGCAACGAGAAAGGAATACAAGGAATCCAAACGACAAATGACATGAATTTGAAACCCAGCAACCGCTTGGCTCTCAAGGACCAGAAAATGAGCACAAACTATGCATACATTTCTACTGGTAATAATGCTCTTCGCCTTTCAAAGTCCAAAGAAGATTCACCCAAAGAAAAGACGCAAGAAAGGAAAAAAAGAGAAGGAGCCAAGGAGGAGGAGGAGGAGGAGGAGGAGGAGGAGGTATCATCTGATGGAAATGTTAACATACCAGCAAAAAGGAAAAAAAACCGTTTGCGAAGAAGGTGTTGAAGATTTTTTCTGTGGTCTCAACACTTGCTTCTTCTGCTGCTGTGTAGCTGCTACTAAAATGCAAGCACCCACACAACACAAATCGATCGCCACGACCGACGAAATCGCCCAAGGAAACACAGAGAAGAGCGCTGTTCCGGTGCGCGGAGAAAGCTCGAAGCTCGACGAGAGAGAGAGAGAAAGACTTGGGTTTAGAAGTAAAAGTTAAATACAGGGGAGGGGGGTAAATAAGTAGAGATTGTGGAAAAGGTTAAAAGGGCCTGGTCTTATCTGGGCCCTACCAGGGACCACCTCCCAAAACACACAAAAAGACACCAAAAAGAGAAGAAAAAAGTGGACTTAAGCCCCCACCAACCTTGCCCAAATTAATGTCTAAAATTTAGGGTTTAAAATTTTAAGCATAATCTATAAATGAAGCTTAGGGTTTGGGGGGACATGGGGGGGTGATCCATATTGTTGAAGTGAAATTTAAAATAAAATAAAATAAAATATAGTATTTGTTTGTTGTGAGAGTGTAAAATGTGAGAGAAAATAACTTAACTACTTAAAAAGAATTTTTTTCTATCTTGTAATTTGAATTCCTTAAACTAGTTATGTGCTTTAAAATGTGGGAAAAAAATAAAATTGCATTGAGAAAGGGTTTTGACAAGAAATAGAAATTGAAAAATTAAGAAATAAAAGTGGAAAACCATTGCAATCTCCTCCTTTTTTTCATCCAATGAAATTAAAGCTTGAAATTGATTTTAGGTATATAATAATGTGAATTTGCACGTAAGGAATAATTTCAATGACTTACAAATCTAATTTTTTCCATTTGTTGAATGGAATTTTTTTATTTATTAGAAGTAGTTAGTAGAAGAAAGTTTGGTGAAATGTTGCATTTTTAGCATTTAAAAATACTTATTAAAGGCCATAATATACAACTAATTGTAATGTATATTACAATTAATGTACATAATCAATTAATTGTAAAACATTCCCCAAAAGTTCCGGGCAAGGAATGTTTCCTTACATCCAACATTTCCAACATCTGACCGAAAGGAAAATTCTTTGTTCATGGGTGGTGACCTTAGTCATCTTTTGCCCAAGCCCTTTTTGTAGATGGAATTGAACGACTGCCCTGGTACCCTAGCTAGGCTGGTTAGGCACTAGTTAATTGTTTTTGAAATTGCCATTTTTTCTTTATAGCCTATCTGCCATGCCAAAAACATTTAAGAAACTCTCCAGCACACTAGCTTCATTATTTAGTATAGTGCCTAATGTTAAAATATTAATAATTTTACTGGCCAAAAAATAAATGAAAAAATAAAAGAAATAGCCCAGGCACTACGGCAATAGCCACTTAATTTAGGTCATAATGGGGGTGTTTAAATTTCAAAAACTTCAATGTTTCCACAAATAGCAAAGCTACCAAGGTATTAACGTAATACTTGGGTCAGTTCAGTTTGACAGGTTTTTGTTGAATATTTAAATAATTAAAAATTTTATTTGACACTTTTTTTCATTTTTTTCATTTTTAATTTAAATTTTCATTTAAAAAAATATTTTGACAATAATAGTCTTTGACTCAATACAATAAATATCTAAAGTCAAGACGATAAATCTTTGAGTTAATACAATAAATATTTGAGTCAATATTAAAAAAGAGTTTCCTAAATATTGAAAAAAAGACTATTTCTAAATTTTAGAAGAAGTCAAGTTTTGTGAACATTCAACAAATGGTGGGTAAATTTTTTGAACTTTTGATTTAATTATATATATTTTCAAAACTTTTAGCATATATATATATATATATATATAATTGACTCAAGTACTGGAATACAATACACAACTGTAGATCTACCAACAAATCAAAAAGGGATGTGTCACACTGTGGCCTTGCTAAATACTATCTTAATGCAAAAGAAGAAATATGAAAACTCAAATATTTCACCATGCAAAAATATAATCTTCGAAAAATTTCTCTAAAAGAAACCAAAATCCTTGAAGATATTATAATCCTATAACTAATCTGAAGTTTCAACACAAGCCAAAATATCATCTTGCAGAAATCCTCATATAAAAATAGACCTATTATTAACTTGGGGCCAAAATCCCTTAAACTACTATCTACTTATATAATATTCTTGGATGATCGTCCTTTTCATCCATCTATCTCGTACTCTATAATGAACATCCTTGCCCTGGTCCAAGCAAAGCCAACAAAGGCAAAAATACACACGTATGACACCCCCTCTGCAATTTGTGGCAGTGACTTATGTGAGGTAAAAGAGTCCCATTGTTTCACTTTTCACAATGCCCACGTGATAACTTTTTAAAAATATTTACTGCAATACCCAGTAAGTACCTAGATGATACTCTCCGGGTATCATGCTAAACTTAAACCTTGGAAAGCAGCATACCCGAGTAGTAATTTGGCCAATTTGACACTAATTATATTACTTTAAAAAATGATGAAATTTTTAAAAATTATTTCTTTCAAATCAAAAAATATTGTGAAGGATAATAGTGAATATATAGGAATATTTCATTTGTTGAAATGACTTTTGCAAAATTAATTAATTATTTGACAGACATGTGTTGAAATGGCCAAGGTATTACGCTATATCTTCAACCAGAATTTGAAACTTTTTTTTGGATAGGTTTTGCCAATTTTTTTCATTTGGTAGTCAAAAATAGACAAGCCTGTCCAAATTGTGATTCATTTGGTCGCCATTTTTGGCGCGCTCTCTCTCTCTCTCCTAATGGATGATGATTTATCACCAAGTAGGTTACATCACAAAATTGATGGGGAAAAAATAAAATTAATTACCTATATATTGGTGGCATTTCTTATGTTTTGCAGAAATTGATGAAGAGGAAAATTTTGCTGAAATTTCTGCAAATGGATTCAATCTTAAATAAATAAATAATAATAATAATAAGAATGTTGACATTATGGGTACTTGCATATGGAGTCCACACTACCATACTCCCTCCTCAGATTCTGCAACAAACTACTGAATAATTAATTAAATCTTAAATCTTAACTTCAGCACTTGGTTTTTAATTCTGAAAATTTTGGCAGGTAATGGTTATAAATAATAATATGTAAATTCCTCTTAATTTTGTGGGACAGCCTAGTGTGTCTAGTTCTTGAGCTTTAAGGTCACTAGTTCAAACCCAACAATAGATTTCATAAAAAAATTATAAAAATTTCAACACAAGCAACAAGTAATTTTCAGCAAAATGAAAAATAATTTAATTTATGCCAAAATCATTCAGGTATTACGGGAGTGTTGGGCAAGTATCGTAATGGTATAGAAATATCCAAAAAAAATTAAATGTGCAAAAATAATATAGGTAATAAACAAATTTTCAGCTTGACATATTACTATAATATTATTATGAATATAGCCAAAATTATAAGTTTTAGATAATAATATGAATATATGCATTGGGTGGTTATTTGATTTTTTTATAAGCATCAATATTGTTCAATTTAGTTCTTTGAAACCAATCAGAATCAAAGAACCAATGGTTATTTGATTATTTTCAAATCTTTTGACAACCTTAGTTATATATCTATTGTTATGAACCATATTGTGATAACCATTGAGGGTCGGTCTATTGTTTAAATGTTTTTCATTTCATTCCCCAATCAATTACAACAACAAATGATCATCTCAAACCAAAGAAATAATCACTAATTTTTTTGAGGGATCAATGTTTTTTTCTTGACTTTTTGCTGAAAAAACATTTTTGGGATTCAAAAAAAGAAAAGAAAATAACAAACAATTGCCCCCCAAAAATCATTGGTTGGGATCATTTTGTACATCAATCCACACAAAAAAACTCAACCCTTTGCTGCAATGCTTGTTGAAGTAAGAAAGGCACACAAAACATTGCTCTATGACAGACATGTGTAGAAAATTTTGAAATGATTACCCTAACATTGCAATCGCCCCGGAGACCTCCAATGCGCACCCCTTGGAACTTGACCCCAAAAGACTCACCTCGCGCCAAAGTCAATGTGAAGTCAATGTGGACAAATTTTGAGTCTTTATTAAAATTGAAAGTATAGACCCAACAAATGTAAAATCACTGCGTGTCAAAAAAAAGTTAGCAGGATTTTTCACAAAGGACTTAGTTAGGATTGTTTGCTAGTCCTAACTAGCTCTTAGTAGTGTGAGTGGACTCGACAACATTACCCTTGGTAAATGATGGGATTGCTTAAACGCAATTTTTGAACAAGTCGTTTGAGGAGAGAACCACCCACATGTTGAATATTCCAATAAAGCTGCATTGAAAAGGAAATTGTAGTCGTACAAAATTTGTGAGGTTTCAAGAGAAGGATGTTTGCAAAATTGTTTGGTATAAAATCATAGGGATTTAAAAATCAACTTACATGAGTTGCAAGTAGGAAAAGAAATGAAGGTGTATGATTCTACCACATCAAATAAAGGGAATCGAAAGAAACAAGCCCCAGCAATACAAACCGAATCAAACATTTAGTCTTTGATTGAACAATATGTTGATACAAGCCAAATGCCAACATTCAAATAAAAGGAATCAAAAGCAACCAGCCCTAAGGTACAAGTCAAATCAAACCTTCAATCTTTGATTGAGCACTGTGTCTAGATGTTGTTGGGCATAAAATATCCATCGTTAGCGATATAAAAAAAATACAATGATAGTTTTGAATTTTGTTATAATTAGAAGAAAATTAACGAAATTAGATTGATGATTTTGAAAAAAAATAGAATAAAATATTTTATAACAACAAAAAGACAATAAAACTATAAAAGGAGAAATAATGTTTTAGCCAAAAAGTAAAAGTTTAGCCGAAAAGATATATAAGTTTTGCCAAGATATAAAAGTTTAACCAAGAAAATATAGAGGCTTTGCCAAGAGATAAAAAATTCACTAAGAAGAGATAAAAATTTAACCAAGGAGATATAAATTATGTTAAGAAATAAAAGTAAAACCAAAAAGAGATAAAAGTTTAGAGTAAGAGATGTAAGTTTTGCCAAAAGATAAAAAATTTGTCAAAAAGAGGTAAAATTTTAGCCAAAAAGAGATATAAATTTTGTTAAGAAATAAAAGTAAAACCAAGAAGAGATAAAAAGTTTAAAGTAAGGGATATAGGTTTTGCCAAAAGATATAACTTTAACCAAGAATAGATAAAAGTTTAGCCCAAAAAAGATATAAGTTTAGTTAAATAGAGATATAAGTTTAACCAAGGAGAGATAAAAGTTTAGCCAAAAATATATATAAATTTTGCCCAAAAATAAAAGTTTTGCCTATAAGAGATAAAAGTTTAACCCAAAAAAAAGGTTTGCAAAAAACTAAAAGTTTAGCCTGTAAGAGATATAGGTTGTGCCAAGAGATAAAATTTTATCGAAGAAAAAATATAATTTAGCTAATAAAAAATATAAGTTTTGCTAAGAAGAGATATAGGTTTTTCTAAGAGATGAAGTTTAGCCAAGAAAAGATAAGAGTTTTGCCAAGAGATAGAAATTTAATCAAGAAGATATAAAAGTTATACCAATAGATAGAAATATAACCAAGAAGAGATAAGAGTTTAGACAAGAAATAAAAAATTTAACCAAAAAAAAAAAAAAAAAAAAAAATAAAAAAAAAAAAAAAAAAATGTTTAAAAAAAAAAAAAAAATTAAAAAAAAAAAAAAAAAAAAAAGAGTTTTGCCAAAAGATAAAAACTTAGTGAAGAAAAGATAAAAGTTTCGCCAAAAGATAAAAGTTTAGTCAAGAAAAAATAAGAGTTTTGCCAAGAGATAAAAATTTAACCAAGAAAAAAATCAAAGTTTAGCACAAAATAAATATATGTTTTACCAAAAAATAAAACGTAGGTAAGTAATTAGTTGTTAGTTTTTAGACAGGGCTAAGATGTAAGTCAGTAGGGTAGCTAGGTGCAGGGGTCGTATGGAGATCAGGGTTGTCAAAAAAAATTAATGACAAAAAAAAAATGATCAAAGGTCAGCAATTTAAAAAAACATTGACTGTAATAGAAAGTTGGTTAACGTAGGGTAAAGTGGCAAATGAAAAGCACAGCCCATCATCTTATGGACAGAACGGCCAACTGGTGCAGTCATGAGGGCCAACAACAACAACCATGACGATGAGACTACAACTTTTGCAACTGCAGCTGGGGCCACCAGGCGACATCACCAATCATCAACATCCAAGATGATGAGATGATCTCCTGGTGAAAGGACCCACCTAATAGGAAGGGTTAATACCCATGAACATATGGAGTATCATAATGTTTTAACTTTCTTGATAAATAAATAACCCAGGTAACAATTAAACTTAGTTTCATTGATTCAAGACTTGATTAGGTTTGGATAATGCGGACATGTGTGAATTAACTCATTAGCTTTTAAAGATACAAAATGATGGAATACCTACCCTACACTCAATTATATAGTTAAGGTTATCTAACTTCTAAAATTACACAATTAACAAAAGTTGAATTAATAAGCTTTGAACAACTTGGGAAGCTTATATGAACTAGAATTTCCTAAATGCATCCTCTATGTGTCCTACACTATTAATAATTGAAAAATGAACCAATAATGGGGCCTTAAACCTACATCTTCAAGAGTGTTCTTACATCTACACCTTAAAAATGGGAAAGAACTTACATTTGTAATGTGTCATTCACACATGTTGATCATGTCGTTGTTGATAGTGCCCATGATAACTATCACACTTCACACTAATGCACATGGAGTTTATAAATTAACTACATGGCACTTCTATTTATGTGGTAATCGTAACACTATGGTAAGTTATTTGAACATCATAAAAAATCTCTCAAAAATGAAAATTCAAGGTCCTATTGGCATCACTAAGGTTGATGTAGTATTCTGAGAGTTAGAGTTTTGAGACGCCTGCTAGAGTTCTATCTGCAGTGCGTTTTATAGGGTGCACCTTGTGTATCCATTGCTGTTGTTCAAACAACAGGGTGTATCTTGTGTCTCAGTTTTTTTCTTGATCTGGATTCTCTCTTTTCTTCGGTTGGGTTTCCTCTTTCTCGTCATTACTAACTTGTTCATGTGATGTTATCAGATCTGAAATCTCCATAACCTTATTACTGGGTCATCTCTCAGTTTGTTTCAGGTTGTCTTAAATCGTAAGTATGGAGCATCTCTCAGTACTTGCGAAGAAATGATTGATAGGGTGGTCTTGTTTGATCGGGAGCAGACTGGTTGCCTCTTTGCTGCAGCTGGTGATGGGTGTGCATATGCCTGGGATATGGTAAGCTTGTGATGATTCGTAAGTATCTGCTCTGAAATTGCTTTGATTTGGACTCTATGATTAGTGATAGTCTGATCCGTTGAACCGATTGAGGTCCCAAATATGTACTAATTGAGAGTGGCACACCCATGGGATAACTGACTGCCTTCAAGATTTTCATCCCCAGGTTGAAACTTTGGATGCGCTGCAGGTCTTCACCAGCAAGCATCTTCAGTGACTTTTTTGAAAAAATTGCTTAGATTATGTTTTCCATTATTGTGGCTCTGCAGTTTATGATAAGGAAGTTGGATGGTTGCACAGGAAACAGGCAAGAATACACTGGTGTTTCAGGGCCACTCTGATTATTTGCACTGTATTGCTTCTCGGCCATCCCACAATCAGGTGCATCATCCCATCCCTCCATTGATTGGGGGGTGCGTGGGGGGTGTTTCTTCCGTGTAATGAAGCAAGACAGCCTTCTGCTTTGATCATAATGCTTGGCATGGAGTCATTTACTAACCCTCCTTCTGGCTTTGCAGATAATCACTGGATCTGAGGATGGGACTGCCAGAATTTGGGGCAAGTTTTGTTGAGCTCCTTCTTGTCGCTTTCTAGCTTTATGAATGGGCCAAGAAAAAGGAAAGAGCATGCAGGAGGAAGCCATGGGTGGCAAATGTTAGTGGTAGCATTTTAATTAGGTGTTTCTTTTGTAGGTGTAAATTTCTTCTCTTTGAAATCTTGCTCCCACAAAATTATCAACGAGGGATGTTCGCATTCTCTTGTGTGGTGGACACAGATTGTCAGAGTCGTGAATGTGTAGCAGCATTGGACCCATGGAATGCAGTGAAGATCAGGAAAAGGCCTATGGCGAAGTTGCCATGGATTAGTTGTTTGTCCCTTGATGCCAGTGAGAATTGGCCGGTAGGTTCACACATACAGGTGGCCAGTTTAAAAAGTCTGGGTCTGACTCTGGTTATCTGATGCTTCTGTTGATTCAAGGGCCCATTAGCAAGTGTTAAGGGTAACATAGGATCAACAATTGTATTCCCTAACCAAACTGGTATCAGCTTGTAATCTAAGGGCTAGCTTTGGGTCCTAAAGACTCTTGACTTATAGGGTCTAGATGTTAGTTTTTGAGCACCTGTAAACTGTTTACTATTGAGTTGAAAGAAAGCATTAGCTTGCCAATACTGAGAATCTGATTTTGAATGTCAGTGACTTGACTGATTATTTACAGTCAATATGGTTGTCTCCCAAATATGAATGATTAGAAAAGGTTTGG
>Ga0116227_10011026_pt1 | contig 15406 bp, 10 predicted proteins | sample S1TSphgellanicum_FD_89693 | JGI IMG/M metagenome (GOLD analysis project Ga0116227, IMG submission 89693) | Host-associated microbial communities from peat moss isolated from Minnesota, USA - S1T2_Fb - Sphagnum magellanicum MG | ecosystem: Host-associated > Plants > Peat moss > Unclassified... | reverse complement strand
ATCAGGGGCGAGATGAACCTGCCGCTGCTGGAAACCGGCGCCATGGTGGTGGCATGGACCCCGGCGGAACAGGCGGCGCTAGAGGGCATCGGCGAGATCGCGCGGCAAAATGGCGTAGGCGATGCCCGGCTGATCACGGGCGGGCAGGCACGTGCGCGTGAACCCGGCCTGGCCCCGCATCTGCGCGCGGCGCTTCTGGTGCCGGGCGAGCACGTGATCGATCCTTGGTCGGCGCCGCTCGCTTATCTCACCCAGGCGGTGGCGCTCGGCGCGCAGGCCTGGTTCCAGGCGGAGGTGCTGGCCGGCGATTTCGATGGCGATGTCTGGCGGCTGCACACCGCGCGCGGCACGCTGCGCGCCCGGCATGTGATCAATTGTGCGGGGCTGTATGGCGACCTGGTCGATCGCCGCTGCCTGGGCGACGCGGATTTCGAGATCAGGCCGCGGAAAGGTCAGTTCGTGGTGTTCGACAAGGCGGCGTCCCGGCTGCTGACCACGATTATCCTGCCGGTGCCGACCGAGCGCACCAAGGGCGTGGTGCTGGCGCGCACCATTTTCGGCAATCTGCTGGTCGGGCCGACGGCGGAGGAGCAAACAGCGCGGGACATTGCGGCTGTTGACGAAGCGGCCCTCGGTGGTTTGGTGGCAACAGCCATCTCCATGCTGCCCGCTTTGGAAACCATGCCGATCACGGCCATTTATGCCGGCCTGCGCCCCGCCAGCGACACCAAGGCGTATCGCATTCGCCATGAGCCGCACCGGCACTGGATCACCCTTGGCGGCATCCGCTCTACCGGCCTGACATCGGCTCTTGGCCTGGCCAGCTACGCCGCAAACCTTCTGCAATCGGTTGCGGGCCGGAGCCACCCGGCCAGAACACCGCGCACCCAAATTTCGATGCCCAATCTTGCCGAGCATTTGCCACGCGACTGGCAGAGTCCCGGCTATGGCGAGATTATCTGCCATTGCGAGATGGTGACGCGGCGCGAGATCGAGGCGGCACTGTGCTCGGCTGTGCCGCCAGGCGATTTTGGCGGGCTGCGACGGCGCACCCGGGCCGGCATGGGCAGGTGCCAGGGATTTTACTGCGGCGCCAAGCTGGCACGCATCACAACAGGCCATTTCGCCTCGCCGGTTGCCAATGGTTGAAGCCGTGGCCTGCGATGTTGCCATTATTGGCGGCGGCCCGGCCGGCCTTGGTGCCGCGATCGCGCTACGCTTGCGCCAGGTGGGCCGGGTGATCGTGTTTGAGCGGGAGGATCAGGCGGGCGGTGTGCCGCGCCATTGCGGCCATCCAGCTTTCGGTATGCGCGAATTCGGGTTTCCGCTCACCGGCCCGCATTATGCGCGCCGGCTGCGCAAACTGGCCGTCGCACACGGGGTAGATATCCGGCCGCGCCATAGCGTTGTGGCGTTGCAGCCGAATGGATGTCTGTCGGTAGCGACACCGGATGGAATGCTGGGTGCCGAGGCCAGGCGCGTGGTGCTCGCCACAGGTGCGCGCGAAACCCCTCGGTCCGCGCGGCTGGTTTCCGGCGCGCGCCCGCTTGGAGTAATCACCACCGGTGCGTTGCAGGCCTGTCTGTATCTGGAACGGATGCAGCCCGCTTGCCGGCGGCCGGTTATTGTCGGCACCGAACTGGTTGGGCTGTCCGCGCTGTGGACATGCATCAGCCACGGGATAAGACCTGCCGCGGTGATCGAGTCGGCGGACCGGCCGGTGGCCAGATGGCCGTTCGGCCTGTTTCCAACGCTGCTTGGCGTGCCCGCCTATTTCGGCGCGCATATTGCGGCCATCGAAGGCGCGAGCCGGGTGGAGCGCGTGCAGGTCCAGTCCGGGTCTGGGCGGTGCGTGCCGATCGCGTGCGACGGCGTGGTGTTCACCGGCAGATTCGTGCCGGAAGCGGCGCTGAGTCAGGCGGCGTCGCTCGCGCTGGATCCGTGCAGTGGCGGCCCGGCGATCGACCAATTTGGCCGCTGCTCCGATCCTGCCCTGTTTGCCGCGGGCAATGTGCTGCGGCCGATCGAAACGGCGGGCTGGTGTTTTCGCGAAGGCCGCCGGATTGGCCAGGCGGTGGCCGATGATCTGGATGGCCGTCTGCCGCCCCCTGTTTGCGGGATTCGGGTGATCTGCGGGCCCGGGATAAGATTCTCCGTTCCGCATATGATCTTTCCGCCTGGCGGGACACGGTCGGCGACCCATCTGGACCATCTGCAACTCCGTGTTGCCCAGACGGTAACGGGGCGGATGACGGTTCGGCAAAACGGGGCCAGGATTTGGTCCAAGCGCATATCCACGCGGCCGGAACGGCGTATCCTGATTCCGCTGGCGGCACTTGCGGGCCTGGCGGCCTCCGGCGACATCATGCTTGGTATCGAGTCCGGGGCATTGGCGTGGGAGCGCTAGGATATGCGGGTTCTCGGCATCGACCAGGGTACCACGAGCACGCGGGCGCATCTGTTCGATGGCGATGCGGCGCCGGTTCCGATGGCATCTGTGCGGCACCGGCAAATCTACCCGCAGCCAGGCTGGGTGGAACACGATCCGCTGGAGATTCTGCGGAATGTCAGACAATGCCTGGATAAGGCGGGCAGGGTGGATGCGGTCGGCCTGGCCAACCAGGGCGAAAGCTGCCTGGCCTGGGATGGGCAGAGTCTGCAGCCGCTCTCGCCGATTATCGTCTGGCAGGACCAGCGCGCCGATGCGCTGGTGCAACGGCTGAAGGCCAAGGGGCTGGAAGACGAGACGAGGCGGCTTTCCGGTCTGCCGCTCGATTGCTATTTCTCCGCCGCGAAATATGCCTGGCTTCTGGCCGAAAACCCTGAGGTCAGAGCGGCATTTTCCGCCGGCCGGCTGAGACTGGGAACCACCGACACCTTCCTTCTGCAACATCTGGTCGGCCTACACGCCACCGATCCGACAACCGCCTCACGCACCGGGCTGATGAACCTGGCAACGCTCTCCTGGGACGCAAGATTATGCGAGATATTTGGCGTGCCAACGGAGGTTCTGGCGCCGATTCGTCCCAGTGCCGGCGCATTCGGTGTATACCGGAGTTCCCCTATATGCGCCTCCATCGTCGATCAGCAGGCCGCGTTATTCGGGCATGGCTGCACCCAGCCGGGCGACGCCAAGATCACTTTCGGCACCGGTGCCTTCGCGCTGGCGCTCGCCGGCGACACGGCGCCAGTGCCGGATGCGAGCGGCTTGATTTCCACCCTTGCCTGGCAAACTCAGGCGCAGACTCGCTACGCGCTGGAAGGCGGGGTGTACGATGCGGGTGCCACGGTGGAATGGGCCACGCGAATCGGCCTGCTCGGCGATGCTTCGGAGTTGCGCGACTTTGCCGAAGAGCCGGCCATCGGCCGCGGGCTGGTTTTCGTCCCCGCTCTATCGGGCCTGGCCTGCCCGCAATGGGATCGGACGGCGCGCGGCCAATGGATTGGCATGACCACCGCAACCACGCGCCGCGATCTGCAACAATCCATCCTGGAAGGCGTGGCCTTGCAGACGCGCGAAGTGATCGAGGCGATGGGCCGGCGTATCGCATTGGGCGATGTGCTGCGCGTGGATGGCGGGCTTTCGGCAAGCAATTATTTCTTGCGTTTTCTCGCCGGGCTGACCGGCAAGACGATCCTGCGCAGCGCCAATGCGGATCTCACCGCCTATGGCTGTGCGATACTCGCAGGCCTGCCCCCCGGCGCGCCTGCGTCACCGCTGGCCGAGAATATTTTCCAGGGATCAATGACGCAAGATAACCGCGATGACTGGATTGCGCGCTACCGGATTACCGTGGATCGAGGCAAATGAGGCAGGCTGCCTGTTTGCCTCGATGGCTTTCCTACCCCGCCGCAAGCGCGCCCAGCTTGGTTTGCACCAGCATCGCCAGATCGTCATACACCACCCATTCATCGACGATCTTGCCGTCGATGATGTGAAAATGGCTCATTCCCATCACGAAAAGCCGGTGACCGGTCGGCGCGCCCAGCGTGCCATAGCCAAGATGGTGGCCATCCATGATCCAACGCAGCGCGATCTTCTCACCGCCCTCCTCGCAGGGATTGGAGCAGATATGCTGTGGCACGAAAGACCCGTCCGGGATCATCGCCACCAGGCGCATCGTCTGTTGCAGCACCGCCGCCACGCCGAATAATTCGCGCATCATCGGTCCGTGCCACTGCACGCTGCTGGCATAGATATCGTGGATCTTGCCGAACATGCGCTTATTGTAGATGTGGTGCAGCCATTCCAGCAGCAGCGCCTCGCTGTCGGTGTGAGCGATGGAAATATCGGCTTTCGCTTCCGGCGGATACTGGCCGAGCAGCCGGCGATTCTCGCCGATCTCCACCATGGTCTGGCCTTTTTCGAATTGCTTCAGCGCCATATCCATCGCGAAAGCATGCGGATCCAGACCAAGCTGCACGATCAGCGCCATGTTGTCGCGCACCAGCCACTCGCGATAAATCTTGTTTTCCAGGATCATGCAATCGGCAATGGTGCGCGCCACGAAGCTGCGCCCGGTGGGTTTGCCATACATGCCATATTCGGTGTGGCGGCCAGTGCCGGTGACGAGATGCGAGGTGTAAAACCCGTCAATGTCGTTGCCGCGCCAGATCACCTGGGTTGCCATGCCGCGGCGATCTGGCAGTTCGACGATGCGCTGAATGGTTTCGCGGACCACATCCTCCCGGTTATACACCGTGCCGAGCGAGCTATAGGCCACGCAATTATGGGTATAATGGGTGTAAATCAGCCCGACATCACGTTCGTCCCAGATCTTGTGGGTGCAGCGGATGATGTAATCGACAATGTCGGTATAGCATTCATCGAAGCCGCGCATGCTTTGCACGCGCTGCCGGTTTTCCGGAACCAGCTGGGTGAAATCCCGGCGCTCCACCTGGAGAACGGCCCGGCTGTCCTCGGGCTGTGATTGCGCCGGCGTCCGCTCCGGCTTGGCGACGGTGTCGTTGTTCATAAAAGCCACTCCTTGCTGCAGCATTCTTGGTATCTGGGTGAAAATCAAACGTCTGGAACTGTGTGTAGCCAGGCAGCGATGTGCCGCGGCGCTGCTGGAGATTCCTGCAGCACGAAATGGCCGGCGCCAGGGATGATATGCAGTGCCGCGTGCGGCACCGCCTGGGCAATTTCATGCTGCAACAGCGGCGGGCACATGGCATCCTCTTCGCCGCACAGAACCAGCACCGGCATGGTCAGGCCGGCCAGGCGCGGCCGGCTATCGGCGCGACTGATCGCCACCTCCGTCTGGGATGCGAATACCGCAGGCCCGAGCGACTCCGCCATGTCCAGCACCAGGCTTTGCAACGCCCTATCCGTTCGCGCCGCGCGGCCGACATAACGCGGCCAGAGCTTTTCCAGCACGAACGGCCCAATGCCCATAAGCTTTGCCTCAGCAACATCGGCGCGGCGGCCAACCGCCCCCCCCGGCTTGTCGGGGCGCGCGCTGCTGCCGATCAGGGCCAGCCCCGCCACCCGCTCCGGCGCCAAAGCGGCGACTTCCAGGGCGGCGATACCGCCCAGCGAAAACCCGATGGCGATGAAGCGCGCTGGTGCCGCCGACACGATTTTCGCCCCAAGCTCCGCCGCGGAGCCAGCGCCGGTCATGTCGGCCAGCCTGATATCGCGGCCGGGCAGCAGCGCCGCCAGCTTCGCGAATACCCGCCCATCGCATAGCGTGCCCGGCAGCAGCAGCACAGGGAGCGCGCCAGGCGCCGGCGCCTCAGTCGGGAGTTGCATCGCTGTCACGCCTTTTACCGTCTCGGCCCTTGAATTGTCGGTGCGGATGTCTTACCCATTATGCATTCGAATGCAACCACGTTTTTGCCGCAGGCTGAAGAGATGGAACATCCAGTGCCCGTATGGACGCAAGCCGCGATGACCGCGCGCCTCGTTCGGTATGCCGATCTGATCCCGTGCCGTACCGCCTTCATCGATACCCGTACGCCAGGTTCCACCGAAAAGGAGAACTTTACCATCATCGGCGCCGGCGTCTCCGAAAGCCCCGAGCAGCACGTGCATATCACCGAGCCGCACGGCTTCAATATCGGCGCCGCCCGGCAGCCCTTCGGATGCATCAATTCACAGCACAGCCATGAAACGGCCGAGGTGTTCGTGGTGCATTCCGGCCGCTGGCAATTGCTGTTCGGCCCGAACAAGGAAGACGGCACGCTGGATATCGATCCCGGCGACGTGGTCTCCGTGCCAACCCGCATGTTCCGCGGGTTCAGGAAACTGGACGAGGGCAGCGGCTTCCTGTTCACCGTGCTCGGCGAAGACGACCCCGGCAAAGTGACCTGGGCGCCGGCCGTGCTGGAAGCCGCCACCGATTTCGGCCTGAAGCTCGCCAAAGGCGGCCGGCTGATCGACACATCCTCCGGCCAGCCGGAACTCAAGGACGTGGAACTGGAAACCGGGCCCGGCGCCGAGGAACTCGCGGCCCTGAAAACCCCGCCGCTCGACAAATTGGCGCAGTGCAAACTCGCCGCAGCCGAGATCCAGGCCAATCCAGCCTCTCCGCTCGCCGCGCCAGGCGTGGACGAAGCCAGCATCATCGCCCCGCAGGCCACCCAAGACGGGTTCGGCCCAGGCCCGATCGCCGGCTGGTGGCGGCACGGCTTCAACTTGCGCCGCCTGCGCCTGGAGAGCGGCGCCTATATCCCCAGCCATGCCCGCAGCGAAGCCGAAGTTATCTTCATCCAGGCCGGCACGCTGGAAATCAGCTGGGCCGATGGCGCGCTGATGCTCGGCGCCGGTGACACACTCTCCGTGCCGGTCGGCCTCAGCCACGCCTTCCGCAATACCGCCTCAGTGCCCATGCTGGCCTATCTCGTGCGCGGCTCCGATAACCCCGCGCGGCCGGCGTTCGAGACCGCGCCGGTTTGAGGGAAGGCCAGGGGGCTTTGCCCCCTGGACCCCCACCAGGGCGAAGCCGCCCTGGACCGGCAATTTTTGCAAGGCAAGGACCGGGGCATCACCCGCATCGTTCGACGAGGCGTGCGAATGCCCCCTTCCTTGCCTTCCAGGATCGGGGGTCTGGGGCCTCTGGCCCCAGCCGGGTCCAGGGGCAGAGCCCCTGGCCTTGCCTTCAGATCACCGCAGCCGCGCCGCGGCGGCGCGGCGATGGCCGTCCAGGCCTTCGCTGGCGCTTTGGCGGATGGCGGGTGGGGCGATTGCCGCCACGGCGTTTGGCTCCAGCCACTGGTAGGTGGCGATTTTCACGTAGGAGCCCACCCACAGCCCGCCGGTGTAGCGGCCAGCGCCCATGGTAGGCAGGGTATGGTTGGTGCCGACGGTTTTGTCGGAATAGACCACGCTGGCGTTTTCGCCGATGAACAGCGAGCCGTAATTGCGCAGCTTTTTCGAGAACGCCATCGGGTCGGCGGTGTGCACCTGCAGGTGTTCGGCGGCGACCTCGTCGGAATAGGCGATCATGGCGTCGTCGTCGGCACAGAGCACGATTTCGCCGTAGTTATCCCAGCTCTCGCCGGCGATTTTTGCGGTTTCCAGCACCTTGAGCTGCAGGGCCACTTCCTTGAGGGTGGCTTCGGCCAATGCGCGGTCGGTGGTGATCAGGCCGACCCGGGTGCGCACATCGTGTTCCGCCTGGGCCAGCAGGTCGGTGGCGATCAGCTCGGGATTGCCGGTTGAATCGGCGACCACGAAGATTTCCGAGGGGCCGGCAAGCTGGTCGATGCCGACCGGGCCGAACACCTGGCGCTTGGCTTCGTTCACATAGGCGTTGCCTGGGCCCATGATCTTGTTCACCTGCGGCACGGTTTCGGTGCCGTAGGCCATGGCTGCGATGGCCTGGGCGCCGCCGATGCGGAAGATTCGGTCAGCCCCGGAAAGGTGGCAGCCGGCGATCATGGCGGTATGGGCGTTTGGTGGCAGGCAGGCCACCACTTCGTCGCAGCCGGCCACCTTGCCGGGCACGATGGTCATGATCGGGGCGGAGAGCAGCGGGAAGCGGCCGCCGGGCACGTAGGCACCGACGCGTTGGATGGGGATGACGCGATGGCCGAGATGCAGGCCGGGCAGCGGCTCCACATCCAGCGTCAGGATGGTGGAGAGCTGCGCCTGCGCGAAACGGCGCACATTCTCGATGGCGAATTCGGTATCGGCGCGGGTTTGCCGTTCCAGCCCGTCCACCGCCGCCTTGCGCTCCGCTGGGGTCACTTCGAAGCGTTCCAGGTCGGCGCGGTCGAATTCCAGGGCGTAGCGTCGGATGGCGGCGTCGCCATTGGCGCGCACATCGTGCAGCACGCGGGCCACCAGTCCGGCGACTTCGCCGGTATCGGCGATCTGATCGCGCGCCGGGGCTTTCACATAGTCTACGCGCCCGGCAAAGCCCTTTGGCGCTGAAGCGTGTGCCATTATCGTCATCTCCATCTTTTCACCGGCCGCCGCCGGCGTGCGGGTCTTTTGCATCCGAATGCATGAATTCGCAACCGGTTTTCTGCGAAGCAGTGGCTATTCATTCATCGCTGCAACCGTGCCCATGTTAAGGCAGCCCGGCTGCAGGGTGGGGTGGTGGGTCTGCCCCGGAAATGGCCAAGAGGTGTAATGTCAAGGCGTGTGCTGATCGATCATCCAGGCGAGGAAGGCGGGCCGGCGCCGGCATTGGGCCGGCGTGCCACGTCTTATGACGTGGCGCGCGCTGCCGGCGTGTCGCAATCGGCGGTTTCCCGCTGCTTTGCGCCCGGCGCCAGCATAGCGCCGAAGACCCGCGAACTGGTGATGAGGGTGGCGGCAGAGCTGGGCTACCGGCCGAACGCGCTGGCGCAGGCCTTGATCTCACGCCGTACCAACCTGGCGGCGGTGCTCATTTCCAGCCTGACCAATCTCTATTACCCGGAGGTGTTGGCCGAGCTGACGCACCGGCTGACCGCGCGTGACATGCGCGTGCTGCTCTTTGCCCTGAATGCCGAGAGCGATGTGGATGGCACGCTCGACCAGGTTTTTCGCCATAGCGTGGACGGCGTGATCTGCGCCGCCCGGCTCTCCGACAAGCAGGTAAGGCTGTTCGAGGAGCATCGCGTGCCGCTGGTCCTGTATAACCGCACCTCGCCATCTGCCCCGGCCGCCTCGGTTTCCTGCGACTCGGTTGCCGGAGAGCAGAGCCTCGTTACCCGGCTTCTCGCTGCCAGGCACAAGAGCTTTGGGGTGATTGCCGGGCCCGAGGATTCCTCGGTGGGCGAAGACCGGCGGCAGGCGGTGCTGGATACGCTGGCGCAGGCATCGATCACCGCCGTTCCGGTGGTGCGGGGGGATTACAGCTACGAGAGCGGGGTGGCGGGTGTGCGCGCCCTGATGAAGACCGGGCGGGACTTCGATGCCATTGTCTGTGTGAGCGATCTGATGGCGATCGGCGCCATCGATGCGTGCCGGGCGGAATTTGGCCTGGCGATCCCGCAGGACATCTCCGTGGTGGGTTTTGACGGGTCGGGGCCTGCCACTTGGGAGAGCTATCGCGTCACCTCGATCCGCCAGCCGGTGCGGCGCATGACCGAGGCGGCGGTGACCATGCTGATCGAGAGGATCGAGGACCCGACGGCGCCGGCCGAGAAGCGCCTGTTTTCCGGCGAGTTCATTGCGGGGGCGTCGGCGCGGCTGGGCTAAGGGCCCGTTCGACATTAACCGAATCGGGTCACGGGGTCGAACGGGCCCTTAGCCTTTCTTTGAGGCGGCATCTTTGTCGGCGTGCCGACGCACTTATGTGCCGACGATGCCTAAGTATTGCCAAGGCCATGCAAGCGGCCTGAGCGTCCAGCGAATGCAATGCATTCGCACTCATTCCGATTGGCGGCGCTCAACGGCCTTATCCCAATTTTTGCGCCTTGATGCCGGTCAAAATCCGCCAAAAACCAGGAACTGTGACATTTCAGATACGGTTTTGCCGGGTTTATCGCTTGCGTTGTGCATTCGAATGCAGTCAATTGCCCTCGCGGGCGGCCTGATTGCCGCCGCCAGTGGTCGTGATGAGCAGAATGAGGGGGACAAATCCGGTGATCGATACGCTCGCAAATGGTGGAGCGCGCCTGCTTGCGCCAAAAAACGCGGCGCTGAAGCGGGCGCTTCTGCTCGCAACTGCCCTGGCAGGTACCGCCGGGACGGCTTTGGCGCAAACCGCACCCACCCCGCCCGCGCCAACATCTTCCACCCCGGCGAAGGGAAGTTTGGAAGAAGTGGTGGTAACGGCGCAACGGCGGACCGAGCGCCTGCAGGATGTTCCTGTGGCGGTGACCGCCATTTCGGCAAAGGCGTTGGCACGGGCGCATATTGATGATGCGAGCCGGCTGGAATTTCTCACGCCCGGGCTCACCTGGGGCCAGCAGGGCTCCGACTCGTTCCCGGCGATACGTGGCGCCCGCACCAGCCTGGTCAGCGCACAGAACGACCCGATTATCGGCTTCTATATCGACGGCATCTATCAAAGCCGCACCCAGCAGCAGAGCATCCCGCTCTTCGATTTGAGTCAGGTTGAGGTGCAGCGCGGGCCGCAAGGCACGCTATATGGCCGCAACACCTTCGGCGGCAATATCAGCGTTGCCACCGCTGCGCCAACCAACAGCTTTTCCGGCGCCATCAATGGCGAATACGGCAATTACAACCAGACCAAGTTCGACGGCTACGTCAACATTCCGGTGACCGACAATTTCGCTCTTCGGCTCGCCGCCGTCCATCAGAGCCATGACGGCTATGTGCATTCCGCCACCACGCCGAACGTGGAACTCGATGACGACAACGAGAACGCAGAACGCGCCAGCATCAAATGGGACCCGACCGAGGAACTGGATGTGGTTGTCCATGCCGGCCTCTGGCAGAGGGACGATGCGGGCTCCGGCTCCTATGGCTACAAGGTCGCCGGCACGCTGATCAATCCGAACACCGGCTACCAATCCTTCTTTGGCCAGCCTTATGCGGTGAATCCGTCGGTGCATAACGGCACCGATATCGTGAAGGGCGTGGATATCGGCGTGCCGGTAAGCGCCGGCGCGTGGACGAATGATTGGGATTACCAGCCTTTCGAACATGTCGTCGAGGAATATGTCTCCAGCACGGTCAGCTATGATCTCGGCCCGGTCGTGATCCGGTCGATCGACGGCTATACGCGCTTCCGCGCGCATCGCAGCGCCGATAACGACCAGAGCGACGTGATCTTCCAGGATGCAGCCGCCGGCTTCGGCTCCGGCGTGCAGGAGCCCGATACACGCGACGGCACCTTCAGCCAGGAATTGCAGATAACCTCCAAAACCAGCACGCCGCTGCAATGGATTGTCGGCGGCTATTACCTGCACGACCATATCAATGAAACCTACGAGCAGGACATCACCGCCCCCAACTCCTATGTTCCCGGCTACAAGGAAACCACGGCGCTGGAGACGAATGCCTATGCCGCCTATGGCCAGGGCGCCTATTACGTTCTGCCCGGCCTGTTGCGGATCATCGGCGGCATACGCTACTCGGTGGAGACCAAGAGCTTCGGCTTCGCCGATTACGCCAATGGCACGCCAGGCACCATGAACTTTGATGGCGCGCCGTACAGCCAAACCTCCGGCGCGCCGACCTTTCATAGCCTTACCTGGCGGGCCGGGCTGGAACTGACGCCCGATCATAACAGCATGTATTACGCCACCATCTCCACCGGCTTCGAATCGGGTGGCGTGAACGATACCGGCGGCAGCAAGGACATTCCAAGCTCCTATGCGCCGCAGACAGTGACCGCCTATGAGGTGGGCGCGAAGAACCGGCTGCTGCAGGGCCTGGTTCAGACCGACCTCAGCCTGTTCTACAACGACTACAAGGATTTGCAGATCAACGTCTATACGCCGCAGGTTTCCTATTTCGGCAGTGCCGGCCAAGCCTACAGCGAAGGCGCCGAGTTCGCCACCCATACGCTGCCGCTGCCCGACTTCCATATCGATCTCACCGCTGCCTATCTCAACGCGGTGTATACAAAATATGTCAGCGGCAATAATTTCTACGGCCTCTCCAATGGCGAAGATCCCGTATCCGTCAACCTTGCCGGCTACACCATCCCGATGTCGCCGAAATGGAAGACCACGATGGCGGTCTATTATGATTTCGACCTGGGCGACCGTGGCACCATCTCGCCCTATGCCAGCTGGCTGTTCTCCACCAAATACTACACCACCGACTACAACACCGCGCTGGACGAACAGAAATCCTACAACGAATTCGACATGAGCCTGCGGTGGACATCACAGTCCGGCAAATACTATGGCGAGCTCTATGGCACCAACGTCACCAATGTTCCGGTTCTCTATAGCGGCGTCGTCGGCCGTGACGAGCGTATCCAGGTGTCTTATGGCCCGCCGGCGCTGTATGGCTTCCGGGTCGGGGCGAAGTTCTAGTCGCGGAAGCGTTGCGTCGTTGAGCGCATATCGGCAAGGCTCGACTGACCCGGGGCAATCCAGTCCCGGGTCGTTTCATGCAAGGGCCGGGTGATGTCGCAGGCAGTTACGTCGCCGGCAGAGAATGTGCTCGATCTGCCTGCCTGGCGGCGCGGGCTGATTTTCGGGCTGCTCTTATGCAGCGAATTCCTCTATGGCTGGTCATGGAACTCGGTGGATGTTCTCAGGCCGTTTCTGCGGGAGGCGCTGCATCTCAGCCTGCTTCAGGCGGGGTCGGCATACTCCGCCCAAGGCGCGGGCGCGCTGATCGGCGCCATCGTGATGGGACAATTGGCCGATCGGTTGGGCCGCCGCAATGCGCTCACCGCGATCATTCTCGGCTACGGCACGCTGCTGCTCTGCGGCGTGCTGGTGGGCTCCTATCCGGCGTTGCTGGCGCAACGCTTTGCCCTGGGTTTTTTCATGGGCGGCGAGTTTCCCGTCGGCGTCGGCATCTATGTGAACCTGTTTCATGCTCGCGTGCGCGGCCGGCTGGCTGGCACGCTGAATGCCAGTTTCAGTTTTTCGATCGTCATGCTCGGCCTGGCCTTGGGCCTGACGGCCACGCATGATTGGCGGCTTCTGCTGTGGATGGGCGGCTTGCCGCCTTTTCTGCTGGCGCCGCTGGTGTTTCTGCTGGTCCCCAACCAGGTGGAAACAGCTGCTTCCGGGCCGGGGCGGCGAAAACTGCCGATCGGCGAGTTGTTCCACCCGCAATTCCGCCGGCAAACGCTGCTGCTGGCAACGATGACCGGGCTGAATTTCTTCGGCTACCAGGCCTATAGCGGCTGGCTTACCACCTACCTTACCAGTGTGCGCGGATTGACGCCCGCGGTGGCCGGCGGCCTGGTCGCCTGGCAATTTGCCGGTAATATCCTGGGCGGGTTCCTGTGGGGCTGGGCAGCAGACCGTTTCGGCCGCCGGTTCAACGCCATCGGCTTTCTGATTGCCGCCGCCGCCATCGCCGCTTTTCTGGCCGCACCGACCAATCTTCCGGTCCTGCAGGTCATCGGGTTCCTCTATGGGGGCACCTTATGCTCCAGTGTCATCTGGGGGCCGTGGCTCGCCGAACTCTATCCCGCGCATCTTCGCTCGACCGCTGCCTCCATCTTCAACTGGGGCCGGGTGATCAGCTTCTTTGCCCCGCTGATCACCGCGGGCATTGCCGGCCATTTCGGCCTTGCCGCCGCCATGCTGTCGGCCAGCGTCAGTTTCGGCATCGCCGCATGTATCTGGCTGATGCAGCGGGAGACATTGGCGCCGCGCCGGTAGAGGCACTCTTTCGGCTGCGCATGAACCGGGGCTCGGTGTTGCACATACGATCTTGCCGAGCTAGGCTATTGCATCCGAATGCAGTTCGGATCGGCTGGGCGGAGCGACGCGGGTGACGGACATGTTCAAAGCACGCCTGGCGGCCGGCGACATGCTGCTGGGCACGTTTGTCAAAACGCCTTCCCCGATCATCGTGGAGGTGCTGGCGCTGACCGGGCTGGATTGTCTTTGCCTGGACGCCGAACACGCGCCGTTCGATCGCGCCGCGATCGACCTTTGCATCCTGGCGGCGCGAGCGGCGGGCAAGGATGTGCTGGTGCGCGTCCCCTCCGCGTCGCCGGAGCATATCTTGAACGCGCTGGATTGCGGCGCGACCGGCGTGCTGGTGCCGCATGTGCGCTCGGCCGATGAAGCGCGCGCGGTGGCGCAGGCCTGCCAGTATGGCGCCGGCGGCCGCGGTTATGCCGGCTCGTCACGCGCCGCCTGCTACACCACTCGGGCAATGGCGGCACATCTGGCCGCAAGCGCGGCACGCAGCACGGTGATCGCGCAGATCGAGGATCCCGAGGCGATCGAGGCGATCGACGACATTGCCCGCGTGCCAGGCGTGGACGCGCTCTTCGTTGGCCGCGTCGATCTGACGGTTGCCTATGGCGCCGATAGCCAGGACGACACGCGTGTGGTTGCCGCGGTGGAGGCGGTATGTGAGTCGGGGCGCCGGCACAGGCGGCCGGTGGGCATGTTCCTGGCCCGGGCGGAGGATGCACCTGCCTGGCGCGCCAAAGGCGCCAATTTGTTTCTGCTCGGTTCCGATCACGGTTTTCTGCTGGCAGGCGCTGCCGATTTGCGGCACCGCGCGGGAGGCTGAGCAAGGGGGCTGCGCAGGGCTTTGATTTTTTCAACCATCACCCAGCTTGCGAGGCGTCTGGCTGCAGGCAGCCTGAGCGCGGAAGCGCTGGCTGCCGCGTGCCTGGACCAGATTGCCGCGCATGATCGGGCAGGCGCCGGCATTTCCGCCATTCTCCGCCTGAATCCGCAAGCCTTGGCGCAGGCCCGCGCGCTGGATGCCGAGCGAGCGAACGGCGCCCTGCGCGGAAAACTGCATGGCATACCGGTGGTGTTGAAAGACAATATCGATATCGCCGGGCTGCCTACGAGTTCGGGAAACCGCGCCTTGGCCAACGCCCTGCCGCTACGCGATGCGACGGTGACACGTCGGTTGCGTGATGCCGGCGCGGTGTGTCTGGCCAAGACGAATCTCTCCGAATTTTCCTTCCAGATACGCTCGCGCAGTTCGCTTGGCGGCGATGTGCGCAATCCTTTCAATACCGCGGTAACCGCTGGTGGATCGAGTGGCGGGACGGCTGCGGCCATTGCCGCCGGATTTGCCGTCGCCGGCATTGGCACCGATACCGGGGGATCGATTCGCACGCCATCCTCGTTCAACGGCCTTGTCGGCTTGCGGCCAAGCCGCGGCTTGATCGACCGGTCCGGCATCGCGCCGCTTGCACCCACCACCGATACGGTGGGGCCAATGGCGCGTTCCGCGCAGGACGTGGCCATTCTTCTGGGGGCGATGACAGGGCAGCCCTGGGGCGCCTGGCCGGCCAACCGGTTCGGCCTGGGTGGCGCCAAGATCGGTGTGCTGCGGCAGGCCTTTGGCGGCGATGCCGAGATCGGCGCGATCATCGGCGCGGCGCTT
>Ga0116227_10011025_pt1 | contig 15414 bp, 16 predicted proteins | sample S1TSphgellanicum_FD_89693 | JGI IMG/M metagenome (GOLD analysis project Ga0116227, IMG submission 89693) | Host-associated microbial communities from peat moss isolated from Minnesota, USA - S1T2_Fb - Sphagnum magellanicum MG | ecosystem: Host-associated > Plants > Peat moss > Unclassified... | reverse complement strand
TTGATTTTTTTGAAAGTGGAAAAAAATGTAGACTTAGAATTAAAACCCACTTCATATCCAATCTCCTCAATCTTCAAGTACGAATCATTTTCTATTAATCTGCAAGCTTCTTCGATTCTGTATTCGTTGATGTATGTAGAAAAGCTTTTGCTCAAATTATCATTCAACAATTGGGAAAGCTGATGAGAAGACGTCTTCATTTCTATTGCAAGATCGGTTAATTTTAGGTTAGGATTTTTGTACAATCCTTCCTCCTGCATTAATCTTTCCAATTTTGAAACAAAATTTTCCACCTGTTCATCAGAAATCTTTTTATTTGAATATCTATTAGATTCTTTTGTAGTCAAGGGTTGATTTTTTTTATCAAATAAAATCAAAAAATTAGCATATAAAACAAATGAAAAAACCAAACTTCCACCAGCACAATATATTTGCAACCAACCTGTGGAAATAAATTGATAAGCAGCAAAAATAATCACATTACTCAGCAAAACCGGAAGTGTGAATTTATTTGAAGTTTTTGAGTTCGATCTTGAAAAAACATAATATTGATATACAGAGAGAATAACAAAAACCGACCAAACTCCGTAGACAAATGTTGCAAAATATCTATCCCACATTACTGGAAAAAACAGATATAAAATCCCAACAACTGCTAAAATTACAGTTAAAATCCCGAACGATTTTTTGTAATCTTTTAAGATAAGTTGATCCTGGAGAAACGATGACCGCATATAATAATATAACGCCGGACCTGTGAAATATAGAGCTACCAACCCCAAATATGGAATAATTCTTGGCCACTCAGGGTAAAAATAAATGCATACAGAAATCCCTACCCGGATGCTTAAAGTCAACAAAATAAGCCCCAGAAAGAAATCCGGAATCTGTCTTATTTTTTTAACAAACAATAAATAAAGCCCAAGCAGAAGCCCATTGAAAGCCCCGATAGCGCTAAAAAAAAATAACATTTGCTGTCCGAAAGTCATTGGCTCTAAATATTTTGTGAGTAATGTAAATTTACTAAAATTCTAACTCTAAATTTCGGGGCAAAATAAAATTTATTTTTCTCTAAATTGTCTAAGTAATAAAGACTTTGATAATGCCGATAACTTATTAATATGATTGCCAATATCAGAAAAAAATAATCCCCAAAACAGTATTTCGGGGATTATTTTTTTTATTTAAAGAACTTATCTGCTCTTGATATCTAAGTAATTTCTTTCCTGAGAACCTTGGTAGATCTGTCTTGGTCTTCCGATTGGATCACCTTTCAGTCTCATTTCTCTCCACTGAGAAATCCATCCTGGTAATCTTCCTAAAGCAAACATTACTGTGAACATTTCTGTAGGGATTCCCAAAGCTCTGTAAATAATTCCTGAGTAGAAATCTACGTTAGGGTATAATTTTCTTTCGATGAAGTACTCGTCTTCCAATGCTACTTTCTCCAATTGCATTGCAATGTCAAGCGCTTTATCTTGGATTCCTAATGAGTTTAAAATATCATCTGCAGCTTTCTTAATGATTTTCGCTCTTGGATCAAAGTTTTTGTAAACTCTGTGACCAAAGCCCATAAGACGGAAGCTGTCATTTTTATCTTTAGCTTTCTCAACCCATTTGTTAACGTCGCCACCATCTTTTTCAATTAATTCCAGCATTTCGATAACTGCCTGATTTGCACCACCATGAAGCGGTCCCCAAAGTGCAGAAACTCCTGAAGATATAGAAGCAAAAAGACCTGTATGAGCAGAACCTACCATTCTTACAGTAGAAGTAGAGCAGTTTTGCTCGTGATCGGCGTGAAGGATCAATAATTTGTCCAAAGCAGCAACCACAACAGGATCCATCTGGAACTCCTGGTTTGGAAGTTTGAAAGCCATTTTGTAGAAGTTCTCTACATAGTTCAGGCTGTTATCACCGTGGTTGATTGGCAAACCTTGTGTTTTTCTGTAAGTCCAGGCACAAAGGTGAGAGAATTTTGCGATCATTAATTCTGATGCATAATCCAATTCTTCTTTTGATTTTACATCTACTGCTTTTGGATTAAAAGCTGTAAGTGCAGAAGTCAAGGAAGACAAAACACCCATTGGATGCGCAGAACGAGGGAAAACATCGATTAGTTTTTTAAGCTCATCTGCAACAAAATTATATTTCTTAATGTTATTTTCGAAGCTGTTGAACTGCTCTGCTTTCGGTAATTCTCCGTGAAGCAATAGATACATTACTTCCGTAAAATTAGATTTTTCAGCAATCTGCTCGATAGGATAACCTCTGTATAATAATTCCCCTTTATCACCGTCTAGGTAAGTAATTTCACTAATTGTAGCACCTGTGTTTTTGTAACCAAGATCCAAAGTGATCAATCCCGTTTGGTCTCTCAGTTTGGAAATATCAATTCCTCTGTCTCCGATAGTACTATCTACGATCGGATATTCGAAACTTTTTCCGTCGTAATTTAATATAACTTTGTTATCTGACATTATAAAAATATTTATGTGTTAAATATAGCACTTTACTCGGAAATGGTCAACTGACAAAAGTCATATCTTCTAATTGATTCTATTAATGTCAATAATTGAATTAATTAAATAATTTATTATTAATAATTTATAAAAATAAATCATTGATTTACAATTGAATAAAAGAAAAAGACATCTGAAATAAATCAAATGCCTTTCATAATAATTTTTATGAATTAATTATCTTTTGATCTTAAAAGCATCTAATCCTGGGAAAACCGCAGTTTCACCCAAAGCTTCTTCAATTCTTAAAAGCTGGTTGTATTTTGCCATTCTGTCTGATCTAGACGCAGAACCAGTTTTGATTTGTCCACAGTTTTGTGCTACGGCAAGATCTGCAATTGTAGAATCTTCGGTTTCACCGGATCTGTGGGACATTACTGTTGTATATCTGTTGTGTTGAGCCATTTGTACAGCGGCCATCGTTTCGGAAAGAGAACCAATTTGGTTTACTTTTACCAAGATTGAGTTAGCAATTCCCTCGTTGATACCTCTGGAAAGTCTTTCAACATTCGTTACAAACAAATCGTCTCCAACCAACTGTACTCTGTCACCGATTTTATCAGTCAGTTCTTTCCAACCAGCCCAGTCATTTTCCTGCATTCCGTCCTCGATAGAGATAATTGGATATTTGTTTGCAAGATCAGCCAAGTAAGAAACCTGCTCACTGCTTGAGAACACAGGCGCATCTGGCGTCTGGAATTTTCTGTAATCGTAAACGCCATCTTTGTAGAATTCTGAAGCGGCACAATCCAAAGCGATCATAATGTCGTCTCCTGGTTTGTAACCTGCTTTTTCGATAGCTTGTAATAAGGTATCCAAAGCATCCTCTGTCCCTTTGAAAGTTGGAGCAAATCCACCTTCGTCTCCAACTGCTGTTGACAAACCTCTTCCGTGAAGAATAGATTTCAGGCTGTGGAAGATTTCAGTTCCTTTTCTAAGAGCGTGAGAGAAAGAATCTGCTTTTACCGGCATTACCATAAATTCCTGGAAAGCAATCGGCGCATCGGAGTGAGAACCACCGTTGATCACATTCATCATTGGAACAGGAAGTGTGTTGGCGTTCACACCACCTACATATTTATAAAGAGGCATTCTAAGTTCGTTAGCAGCCGCTTTCGCAACAGCCAAAGAAACACCAAGAATTGCGTTTGCACCTAATTTTCCTTTGTTAGAAGTCCCATCAAGGTCGATCATTACCGCATCGATAAGATTTTGCTCGAAAACCGGAAGTCCGATTAATTCCGGAGCGATGATCTCTTTCACATTTTCTACCGCTTTCAAAACACCTTTTCCAAGATATTCCGGCGCGCCGTCTCTTAGTTCAACTGCTTCGTGCTCACCTGTAGAAGCACCAGAAGGTACTGCTGCACGTCCCATTGCTCCACTTTCTGTGAAAACATCTACTTCAATTGTTGGATTCCCTCTGGAATCTAATATTTGTCTTGCTTCGATAAATGAAATGTAACTCATTGTCTTGATGTTATTTTTTTAAGATTTTTATTTGTTTGCTTTAAAAAAAGCATTGCAAATTTAAGCATTTTAAATATATTATGTATGGCGTCGCTTTGTACATTTAATACTAAATTGTTATTAATCTATTTCAATATTCTGTATTTTACTTTTACTAGTCCCTCAGTCAAGTTTGCTATTTTTTTGAAAGCGCCTTGGCTAAGGTCAAATTCTCTTGACGGCTTCAAAGGTCCTCGGTCGTTCACTATGATGATGACGGATTTGTCATTCTCAATATTCACGATTTCTACTCTTGTTCCAAATGTAAGCGATTTGTGAGCGCCTGTCATTTTCGAATGTCTATAAATTTCACCACTTGCCGTTTTATTTCCATTGAATTTATTTGCGTAATAGGAAACGGTGGTTGACTTGTAAGAGCCATTTGCAGAATTACTGCTTCCACATGAAATCACAAAAAGCGCAAATAGGTATATGTAAATTTTAAATGCATATTGAACTATTTTGAATAAAGTTTTCATTATTATAATTTACAAAGGTTAATATATTAGCAAACAAAATGTTAATTATTCATTAATATTTTGTTTATATTGCACAAATTTCTAAATTAGATTTATAATTAGTTTAGAGATTAAAAAATAATCTCCTATTTAAATGAATTACGAAAGTATAAAATTAGTGATAGAAAGAAAAATCGCGATTATCACAATCAATAGACCAGAAAGTTTAAACGCGTTGAACATAAGTGTTATAACCGATTTAGAAAATGTGTTTCATTTTCTTGAAACTGTAAAAACTGTAAATTGTGTCATTGTAACAGGAAGTGGAGAAAAATCTTTCGTTGCAGGAGCTGATATCAAAGAGTTTTCGAATCTCAGTCAGGAAACGGCAACTGAATTGTCAAAAAGGGGACATTTGGTTTTTAATAAAATAGAGAACTTTAACAAACCGGTAATTGCAGCAGTCAATGGCTTTGCTTTAGGAGGCGGATTAGAATTAGCAATGTCTTGTCATATAAGATATGCGTCTGAAAATGCAAAACTAGGCTTGCCAGAAGTAACTTTGGGATTGATTCCAGGTTATGGTGGAACGCAAAGATTACCGAAGTTAGTTGGCAAAGGAATTGCAAATGAAATGATCTTCTCTGCTAAAATGATTTCTGCAGAAAAAGCCAAATCAATCGGTTTGGTGAATGAAGTTTTTTCTCTGGAAGAATTGCTTCCGAAAACGAAGGAATTGGCTGAACAAATTGTAAGAAACTCACCACAAGGTATTACAAAAGCAATTAAAGCAGTCAATGCAAGTGACTCGGAAAATGGAATGGAGACTGAAATTAATTCTTTTGGAGAATTGTTTGCTCAAGAAGATTTTAAAGAAGGTGTGTCAGCTTTTCTGGAAAAAAGAAAGCCTGTTTTCTATTAAGTTTGAAGAATGGATTATAATAAATTCGATATTGCTTATCTTAAGATGGCATCTGAATGGGCAAATCTGTCTTATTGTAAGAGAAAAAAAGTGGGAGCACTTATCGTAAAAGACAGAATGATAATCTCCGACGGATACAATGGAACGCCTTCCGGTTTTGAGAACAAATGCGAAGACGAAGAAGGGAAAACCAATTGGTTTGTATTACATGCAGAAGCCAATGCAATTTTAAAAATTGCCAGCAGTACACAATCCTGCAAAGATGCAACGTTATACATCACAATGTCACCCTGCAAAGAATGCAGCAAATTGATACTGCAGTCGGGCATTAGTAAAGTTGTCTTTATGACAGTTTACTCAGACGATAGTGGATTGGAATTTTTAAAAAACGCAGGAATTGAAACTTTAAATATAACCGAACAAGAATTATATACTATATGATAGAATAAATACATTTTATAAACAATTAAAAAAAACACAAATATGAACTGGTCCGAAAAAATTACAGACTTCTCAAATTTTCTAAAATTTGAGAAAAGTTTCTCTGACAACACACTTGACGCGTACGTGAGAGACATCAAAAAACTAGAAAGTTTTGCTACTACTGATTTAGGAGAGATTTCTCCACAAATAATCAGTTATGAAAACCTTCAGGAATTCATCTATCAATTATCAAAAAAGAAAATCAGCGAGCGTTCGCAAGCTAGAGGAATCTCTTCTATAAAAGCTTTTTTCAAATTTCTTTTGGAAGAAGAATATAGAGATGATAATCCTTCCTCTCTTCTGGAGGGTCCAAAACTTGGACTTTATCTCCCTGATACTTTGAGCATATACGATATCGACAGAATCATTGACAATATTGAAAAACATACAGACATTGGTAAAAGAAACCAATGCATTCTGGAAGTTTTATATGGTTGTGGCTTACGTGTTTCGGAATTGGTAGATTTGAAAATCTCGAATATTAATTTCAAAGAAAACTTCATCATCGTAGAAGGAAAAGGCGAAAAAACAAGACTTGTTCCATTGGCAAAATCTACGGCAGAATGCATTCTGGATTATATTAATAACGTACGAGCAACTGGTAAGGTCAACAAAAAATTCGAAGATATTCTTTTCCTTAATACAAGAGGGACTAACATGTCCCGAGTAATAGTTTTTATCATCATCAAAGAATTAACTCAGAAAGCCGGAATCAACAAAAGTATTTCGCCACACACTTTCCGTCATTCTTTTGCAACGCATTTGTTGCAGAACGGCGCAGATTTGAGATTCATTCAGGAAATGTTGGGACACAGCAGTATCACAACGACTCAGGTTTATACACATTTGAAAACTGAGGAATTGAGAGACGTAATCATTCAATTCCATCCTAGAAATAGAAAAGCAGTCTAGATTTCAATAAAATTTACATTAAATATACCCACATAGAAATTAATTTTTATGTGGTTTTTATTTTGTAAACTGATCCTTGTTTCCTTAATTTTATCCAATGGAAAATTTGAAATTCTGCCCAAAATGTGGACAAGAAACTTTGAAATGGAATAATATAACCAAGTTCAGTTGCAGCAACTGTGATTTTGTTTTATATCACAATACAGCCGCAGCAGTTGCAGTTTTGATCAAATATAAAAACGTATTATTTTTCACCGTAAGAAATCAGGAACCGGGAAAAGGGAAATTGGATTTGCCAGGCGGTTTCTGTGACCCAAAAGAAAGTTCCGAAGAAGCCTGTGCAAGAGAATTGGACGAGGAGTTACAATTCAAAATAGATATTCGAAAACTGAAATATCTGGGGAGCAGACCTAATATTTATAAATATAAAAACATCGATTACAACACGATGGATTTATTTTATGAATATGAAGTGGATGAAAAATTTGAAATCAAATTAGAAGAAACAGAAATATCGGCAGGAATCTGGATTCCAATTTCTGAAATTAAAATTGACGAAATTGCTTTCGAATCTCAAAAAGATTTTATTAGAAATAATATTGATAAATTTTAAATAAAAAAACCCGGAAAATAATTTCTGGGTTTTCTATTTAAAAGCCAACTACTTCCATTTGATATTACATCCAAGACTTGGTCTTTGAAAATCTTCCTGCTCTTGTCCTGCCAAATGATTTTCAAAAGCAATTACCAAATCTTCTCCCGTAATTTCTTTCTGATTTCCTGGGCGAGAGTCATCCATTTGACCGCGGTAGATTAAACTTAAATTCTGATCAAAGAAATAAAAATCGGGTGTACAAGCAGCTTCAAAAGACTTTGCAACAGCCTGACTCTCATCATACAAATATGGAAACTTCAATGCTCTTTCTTCCGCAAATTCTATCATCATTTCCGGAGAATCAGCTGGATAACTATCAACATCATTTGAGTTGATTGCTATAAATTCTATTTCTTGAGACTTATAATCCTCGTATAATTCTTCCAATGTGTCAATAATATGAAGCACGAACGGACAATGATTACAGATGAAAACGATTAGCGTTCCTTTTTTTCCTTTCAATGATTCCAGACTTTGGAGTTCATTATTTTTAACCGGATTCGGAAGGCTGAAATCAGGTGCTTTTGTTCCTAAAGCTAACATATTAGATTGTGTATTTGACATATTTATGTGATTAAATGATTTAATAATTAAAGATTAGCAGATAGCTCACTATTCTAATTTTTTCAGCAAATATAATGCTTCTTCAAGAGAATTATCATAATTCACCCAATTCACATTTTCTAATTTCCTATTCCAGGTCATTTGGCGTTTTGCATATCGGCGAGAATTCTTTTTGATTTCAGAAACTGCAAAATCTAAAACCCAATCTTCATCAAAATATCGAAACAATTCTGAATATCCAACCGTTTGAAGCGCTACTTTTTCTCTGTCAGAAATCAAACCTTTTGCTTCTTCTAGTAAACCACTTTCCATCATTATATCAACGCGTCGATTGATTCTTTCATAAATAATTTCTCTTGGTGCCTGAATTCCAATTCTTGTGGTTTCAAATTTACGCTTAGGTTTTGGTAAACTAAGATTTTCGGTGTAGGTTTTTCCGGTCTGCCAAATAATGTCAATCGCTCGCAAAAGTCGTCTCGAATTATCTTTATCTACTACAGCAAAATACTCCGGGTCAAGTTTTAAAAGCAATTTTTGTAAAGGTTCAATTCCTTTGGTTTCAAAAATATGAATTAGTTTTTTCTGATTTTCTTCATCAGCTTCTGGCAAATCATTCATTCCTTCAACAACGGCTTTCTCGTACATGCCGCTTCCACCAACCATTATTGCAACATCTTTTTTAGAAAAAATTTCATCCAATTTTTCCAATGCCTCGTGTTCATACAAACCAATGGAATAATAATCATTGATACTAAGATTCCCGACAAAATGATGTTTCGCTTCTGCTAATTCTGATTCGGTCGGCATTGCTGTCCCGATTTTCATCTCTTTGTAAAACTGACGGGAATCGCAGGATATAATTTCCGTATCCAACTGATTTGCCAAATCGATAGCCAATCTGGTTTTCCCGATTCCTGTAGTTCCGACGATGGAGATAAGACGTTTCAAAAAAATATTTTTGCAAATTTACGAAATGGAAATTTCTTTTAGATTTAAAATAATTATTACTTAAATTTACCATCATTATGGCGTTAAGATTATCTGCATCCAAACTTCCGGATGTGAAAACCACGATTTTCACAGAAATGTCATTGTTAGCTCAACAGGAAAATGCTGTCAATCTTTCTCAAGGATTCCCCGATTATCTACCGGATGAAAATCTATTAAAATATATTGGCAATTTTGCAAAACAAGGTTGCAATCAATATTCGCCTTTGTTTGGAATTAAGGAACTCCGGGAAGAGATTTCCAGGAAATTCAGGGCTCAATATCAGGTTGATTATCATCCCGATTCTGAAATTAATATTACGGCTGGTGCAACGCAAGGGATTTTTACCATCATTTCTACTTTCGTGGAAAAATATGACGAAGTGATTATCTTCGAACCGGCCTATGATTGTTACGAACCAGCGATTATCCTGAATGGCGGAATCATAAAAAATATCAAAATGCATTATCCTGATTATGAAATTAATTGGAATGAAGTAAGAAATTTGGTTTCCGAAAAGACCAAAATGATTATCATCAACAATCCCAATAATCCTTTAGGAAAAATTCTGAAACAAAATGATATTGATGAATTAATCAAGATTGTAAAAGATACAAACATCATTATACTAAGTGATGAGGTTTACGAAAATATCACGTTTGACGGAAAACCTCATTTGACTTTAGCAAAATATTCAGAATTAAAAGAACGAACTTTTGTTGTTGGTTCTTTTGGAAAATTATTACACATTACAGGTTGGAAAATCGGTTACATACTCGCTCCTGAAGAACTAATAAAAGAATTCAGAAAAGTTCATCAGTTCAATGTTTTTTGTGTGAACACGCCAGCACAATTTGCAATCGCAAAATATTTACAGAATATTCAGGATTTTTCCGAAATTTCAACATTCTTCGAAGAGAAAAGAAATTATCTTAGAAATGCTTTATTAGAAACTCCTTTTAAGTTGTTGGATTGTGAGGGCACTTATTTTCTTTCTGTCAACTTTGGTTCGATTTCTGATAAGCAAGACAAAGATTTTTGCTATTGGCTGACTAAGGAACACAAAGTTGCAACCATTCCGTTTTCTGCATTTTACAAGGACAAAACCGATGAGAAAGTAATCAGATTCTGCTTTGCAAAAAAACAGGAAACCTTGGACAAAGCTATCGAACAATTAACAAAATTAAAATAAATAAATGAAAAATTTAATCTTAGCCGCTTCTTTATTAATAGGAGTTAGCGCTTTTTCCCAAGCGAAATTGGATCCAACTACACTGAACTATTTACCAGCAGATGCCAGTCCGATGGATGCAACTTATTATCCAATTCAGGTTCTGTCCTCCAGAACGGAAACACCAAAAGTTAAAGTAGTCTATTCCAGACCTCAGAAAAAGAATAGAGTGGTTTTTGGAAACCTTGTTAAGTACGGAGAAATTTGGAGATTCGGAGCAAATGAAAATACGGAGATCAAATTTTACACACCTGTGAAAATTGGAGGTAAAGAAATTCCAGCTGGTACTTACAGTTTATTCGCTGTCCCGAATGAGAAAGAATGGACAATTGTCTTGAATTCTGATATTGATAAATGGGGTGCATATGCTTATGACAAAAGCAAAGATGTTGTAAGATTCAATGTTCCTGCTGAGAAAACTTCTTCTCCAGTGGAATATTTTTCTATCACATTTGTACAGACAAAAACCGGAGCAGATTTATACGCTGGCTGGGACAATACACAAGTTAAATTTCCAATTGAGTTCAAGTAATCTTCAAGATTATTTATAATAAAAAAAGGGTGACTATACAATTTTACACTATTGTCATTCTGACGAAGGAAGAATAACGTTTATAGCTTAGATCCTTCATTTCACTGCGTTACATTCAGAATACGGAGTTATAATAATTAAGATGGCTAGATTAGTGTAAAATCGTATATAACTACCAAAAAAAAGCTTTATCAGAATTTTGATAAGGCTTTCTTTTGAACTAATATTTTAATAAGTCTTCAAAGTTCTCTATTTGGTATTTTGGATTTTCTACATTCCCAAAACCATAAGCTGCGTAAATAAAATCAACACCAGCTTTGTCAGATGATTCTTTGTCCCAAATCGTATCTCCTACATAGACTGGATTTTGAAGATTATTTCGTGTGACAATTAGGCGAATATTTTCATCCTTTGGCAAGCTATCATTCCCGAAACATTCAAAATCTTGGAAATATTTTCGAAAATAATAATAATCTAAAAATGTTTCGATATAGCCAGAAAGACAGTTGCTGACAATGAAAAGGCGATAATTCTCACCGAGTTTTTCCAGAGTTTCTCCGACTTTTGGAAATAATTTTCCACCAAATTCATGAAGGTATTTCTTTTCTCGTTTACTGTAAATATTCTCGAAGTCTTGAAGTTTCTCTTTCGGAACGAAACTGAAATGCTGGGAAAAAATATCATCCATCTTCATCCCAGAGAAATTTCTGATATCCAAAGAAGTCAATTTGATATCAAAACCAATTTCTATGATACTATCATTAAAAGCTTTGACTACTGTTTCTGAAGCATCCCAGAGCGTACCATCCAGATCAAAAATAATGCTATCTCGTTTTTCAATCATACTATTTAATTCATAAACCATTCATTTACAAGACTTGCTGCTAATCTTGCTGTTCTTTCCTGTATATCAAAGTCCGGATTAACTTCTGCAACATCCAGTGCTTTTGTCTTTTCTGAAGCCAAAATATAACGATAAATCTGCATAAAGTTGTGGTTCGCAAAAATTCCGTTATAAGCAGAAGCGCTCACACCCGGAGCAATTGATGCATTGAAAACATCCATACAAATTGTAACGTAAACAATATCGCAACCTTCTAGAAACGTATTAATATTAGACAAAACATTTATAATATTTCCAGAATAGATTTCGTCTGCAAGAATATAATTCATTCCGAAATCGTCTGCGACTTCGAACAATTTTTTCGTATTACTATTTCTCTGAATACCAATATGTAAGGAATGAATATTGCCTTCCTGTGCAATCTGCCAAAATCCTGTTCCAGAACTTGACAATCCATTTTCGGGTTCACGGTTATCAAAATGAGCATCGAAATTAATAATTCCTATTTTCTTATCCGGAAATGCCTTTTTGATTCCTGAATAATGTGCAAAAGTGACCTCGTGTCCACCACCCAAAACAACAGATTTTCCTTTTTTTAATAATGCTTTCGAAACTTTATCTGCCAACAGATTCTGTGCAGACTCCAAATCTCCATTTTCACATTTTATATTTCCGAAATCTTGTAGCCTAAAATCTGAATGAATGACAGGAAAATTGGACATATTTTTTCTAATGATATCTGGCGCAGCCTGTGCTCCTACTCTTCCTTTGTTCCTTTTCACGCCTTCATCTACAGCAAAACCGTGCAAGACAAAATCGTCTGGATTAATTATTCCATAATTAGATTCTCTTTTTGTCCTTTGGAAAATCCTGTGAAACGATTCTTCGTCTCCATCAAAACGCCCTGTCCATTCAAACATAACTTATATTTTTTCTCCGTTGATATAAATATTTTTCGGCTTCAAACTTCCCTGATGATAAAGAATATTCTGAAAATTATCTGTCTCATAAGTAATGAAATCTGCTTTTTTTCCTTTAGCCAAAATCCCACGGTCGTGAAGATCCAAAGCAAAAGCAGCACGAAAAGTAATTGCTGAAAGTACCTCAGCAGTTGATAATTTCTGATAAGTTGCTAAGATTGAAGCTTGAGTTACGAGATTTCCCATTGGCGCTGATCCTGGATTCCAATCGGTTGCAATGGCAAGAATTCCTCCTTTGTCAAGGATTTTTCTGGCCGGAGAAAATGGTTCACCCAAACCTAAACTAGCACCAGGTAAGGCGATTGCAACGGTTTCAGAATTGGCTAAAAACTCTATATCTTCATCAATTGTTGCTTCCAGATGATCGGCAGATTTTGCACCAACTTCTACAGCAATTCTTGAACTTCCAGCTGTAAATTGGTCAGCGTGAACTGTGATTTGAAATCCCATTTCTTTAGCTTTCAATAAAAAACATTTGCTTTCTTCCGGCTGAAAAGCTGATTTTTCTACGAAAATATCAACTCTATTGGCGAGGTTTTCTTCTTTTACTTTTGGGAGAATGTCTTCAACAATATAATTGAGATATTCCTGAGAAGTTCCTTTGAAATCTTTTGGTTTGAGGTGAGCCGATAAACAAGTAGGTATCAATGTAGCCTTCGTTTGACTTTGAACTTTTTTGATGGCTCGAAGCATTTTAAGTTCTTCATCTGCATTTAGTCCGTAACCACTTTTGATCTCAATGGTTGTAATTCCTTGTTTTAATAGAATATCGACTCTTTTTAGAATACCGTCAATCAATTCTTTTTCTGTAGCCGCTCTTGTATGCATTACAGAACTCCAGATTCCACCACCAGATTCCGCAATCTCTAGATAGGTCTTCCCAGCATTTCTCATTGCAAAATCATTAGCTCGATTTCCTCCAAAACAAATATGAGTATGTGCATCTGTAAAAGCTGGAAGAGCAATTTGTTCATTTTCAATCAAATCAATTTCACAATTTGGGAATTTCTGTTTTAACAAATCAAAATCGTTGACTTCTAAAATTTTTCCATTTTCAGTTAGAATTCCTCCATTGGAAATTATTTCTAAAGATTCGTCATTTAATTTTCCCTTGAGAGGAAGATGATTGAGGGTTACGATTTGTTTGAAAGGACCAGATAATTTCATAAAAATACTTGAATCGTAAAATTAAAAAAAGAGATGCAAACTACATCCCTTTTTGTCTTAAAAAACTTCTCTTCCTATTTTCAAAATATTATCACTTTTGCCCATCGAGTAGAAGTGCAGAACCGGAATTCCAAAATCTAAAAGTTCCTTGCTTTGGTTAATTGCCCATTCTATTCCAACTTCTCGGACATCGCTATTGGTTTTGCATTTCAGAACTTCATTGATTAAAGCTTCTGGCAAATCGATTTTGAAAACCTGTGGTAGCATTTGCAAATGTGTTTTTGTTGCAATTGGTTTAATTCCCGGAATAATTGGAACATCAATCCCTATTTCTCTGGCTTGTTTTACGAAATCAAAGAATTTTTGGTTATCAAAAAACATTTGAGTCACGATATAATCTGCGCCAGCTTCCACTTTTCTCTTCAACATTTGAAGGTCGTAATTCATAGAAGGCGCTTCGATATGTTTTTCAGGATAACCTGCAACGCCGATGCAGAAACTGCTTTTGTCATCGGATTCGATTTCTTCGTGAAGATATTTTCCAGTTCCGAGGTCGTGAATTTGTTTTACCAAATCCGAAGCATATTTATGTCCGCCTTTTGATTGCTCAAAATATTTTTCACCTTTCATCGCATCACCACGAAGCGCAACAATATTATTGATTCCCAGATACATACAATCCACCAGAAGATATTCGGTTTCTTCTTTGGTAAATCCTCCGCACAAAACGTGTGGAACAGTATCAACATTATATTTATTTTGAATTGCCGAACAAATCCCCAAAGTTCCTGGACGCATTCTGGTGATTTTACGTTCCATCAAACCGTTTCCTCTTTCCAAGAAAATATACTCTTCTCGGGAAGTCGTCACATCTATAAATGGAGGTTTAAATTCCATCAAAGGGTCAATGTTTTTATACAAATCAGCAATTCCAACGCCTTTTTGTGGCGGAACAATCTCGAAAGAGAAAAGCGTTTTTCCGTTGGCATTTTTTATATGGTCAGTAATTTTCATTTAGTTTAAAGTATCTTTCTTTAAGTTTTTGTTTTTTATTTTTAAAATCTCGCCAGTTCCAATTATTTTTGAACCTTCTTTAAATTTGAATTCCAAGCCCTCATATAATTTTTTTTCATAAAATTGTGGTGATAACATAGTGATTTCAGCTTCAATAGTTTCACCTGGACAAACCCATTCTCTATCTAAGAAAATCTGTCTTCCAGAAGTCGTACATTTTTCAAAATCAAAAGAAAGCTCTGGTCTATAACCGGATTTTGCAGGTGTTGAACGACCTCCTTCATCAAAGGTTCTGTACTTTAAGATTGCCGTAAAATCAAAATCGTCTTTCATAATTATAATATTAATCAGCCAAATTCGGGCTCAGCCATTTTCTCGCATATTCCAAATCGACATCTTTTCTTTCAGCATAATCTTTCAATTGGTCTTCATCAATTTTTCCAACTCCGAAATATTTGGACTTTTCATTTCCGAAATAATAACCAGAAACAGCCGCAGTTGGCCACATTGCCAAACTTTCCGTTAAAGTCACACCAATTTCCTCATCCACTTTCAGTAAATCCCAAATCGTCAATTTATCCAAATGGTCGGGACAAGCCGGATAGCCTGGAGCCGGACGGATTCCCAAATATT
>Ga0116227_10011024_pt1 | contig 15414 bp, 9 predicted proteins | sample S1TSphgellanicum_FD_89693 | JGI IMG/M metagenome (GOLD analysis project Ga0116227, IMG submission 89693) | Host-associated microbial communities from peat moss isolated from Minnesota, USA - S1T2_Fb - Sphagnum magellanicum MG | ecosystem: Host-associated > Plants > Peat moss > Unclassified... | reverse complement strand
GCCGCGGCGAGCCGCATCACCGGCTCGCAGGTCATCGTCATCGTACCGCCCCAGTATGTCCGCTACCGAACGGAGGCGCGCGGCTTCAAGGTGCGTTTCGCGGTCAATGCAGGGCGCGCCGGCGGATTGTCGAGTTCCGTGCGGCGTAGCATTGCGCGGGCTCGTTACTCCTCGGCCGTACTCTTGCTGCCGGTCGATTTAGCCGTCCTGGAACGCCGTGATCTGGAAAAGCTGGTCTCGAGGTGGCGAAAAGCCCCGCGGCGAGTCATCGCGAGGCGCATTGCTCCAGACGGCGCAAGCCCACAGCGCCGCGCTCCTCCTGACGTCGCGATCAACGGCGGCGCGTCTCGCGAGGTCGCGCCTCTCGAGGTCGCGCCTCTCGAGGTCGCGCTTCGCGAGGCCGAGCCGCAGGGTGGAGTACCCCTCATATTGCCACGCTGGCTGTATGCGCGGGCGCTGGACATCACGGGCGACAAGGGACTGCGCGACCTGGTCAACCGCTTGCCCGCCGAGCAGCGCGTACTCGTCGATCTCCGATCCGCGGCATTCGACATCGATACGCCCGAGGATCTCCAAGCGGCCCGTCGCCGCCTACGACGCCACACTCAACGCGTCGAGCAGTAAAGCGGTCCAAGTGCCCGGCCTTGAGGGGTAGATACAGCCCGGAGGCAACTGCTGCCCTCGTTGCCTCCGGGCTGTATCTACCCCTTAAGGCCGGATAATTGGACAGCTCTTACTCTCGCGCATTATTCGCGCGCGACTTGCACCAGCCGATACCCCACCGCGGTCTCGGTCAGAATGTGCTTCGGCTGAGCTGGATCGTTCTCGAGCTTCTGGCGCAAATGACCCATGTAAACGCGCACGTAGTGGCCGTCCTCGGTATGCGAGGGGCCCCACACATCGCGCAGGATTTGGCGGTGGGTCAGGACCTTGCCGGCGTTCGCGATCAACAGGCCCAGCAAGCGGTATTCGATCGGGGTGAGGTGGACCGACGCATCGCCCTTGTGAACCGTGCGCATGCTCAAGTCCACTTTGACATCGCCAAACTCGAACACCGAGCCCACGGTCTCGCCCACCCCGCGGCGCCGGCGCGACGCGGCTCGCACTCTTGCGAGCAACTCGCCAACCCCGAACGGCTTGGTCAAATAGTCATCGGCACCCGCGTCCAAGGCATCTATCTTGTCCTGCTCGCCGACGCGGGCCGATAGGACGATCACCGGCACATTCGACCAGCCGCGCAGGTCGCGCAGGAATTCCATGCCATCGCCGTCGGGCAAGCCTAAATCGAGGATGATCAACTCCGGCTTGCGTGTGCCGGCGTCGATGAGACCCTGGCGCAGGGTATCGGTCTCATGCACGCTCCACCCTTCGCCTTCCAGCGCGGTGCGTACGAACCGCCGAATTTGGCGTTCGTCTTCGATGAGTATGACCACCGGCAAGGGTTCAGCCATTGGCAACCTCGGGTTCCCACGCGGCCGCCGGCGGATTACCGAGCGGCAGCGTGAACGTGAAGCGGGCGCCACCGCGCGGTCCGTTCGCAGCGACGATCTTGCCCTGGTGCGATTCGACGATCGCGCGGCAGATCGACAAGCCGAGCCCCACTCCGGGAGTTGCCGATTCACGTTCGCCGCGCGTGAATTTCTGAAAGACCGCCTCTTCGAGCCCAGTGGTCAAGCCCGGCCCGTCGTCCGACACCGAGACGCTGAGGCGATCCGCCAAGACTTCGGCGGACAGGGTGACCGTGCTGCCGGGCGGTGTGTACTTGGATGCATTCTCCAGCAAATTCACCAGCACTCGCTCGATCAAGAGGGCGTCGAATCGCACCAGCGGCAAGTCCCGCGGGATGTGCACGTCCACCCGGTGCTGCTTCAGCATGGCATGAGTCGCATTCAGGGCCGACCCCACGACCTCTTCCAACGGCTGCCATTGGAGGTTCAATTTGACCTCGCCGCTCTCGATGCGCGCCATGTCGAGCAAGTTGCTGACCAGCGTGCTCATGCGGCGCGCCTCATCCTGCATCGCTGCCGCGGTCTCGAGTTGCACGGGCGACAGCGCGGGCTTGGTGAGCGTCAACGACTCGGCCAAGCCGACGAGCACGGTCAAGGGCGTGCGCAAGTCGTGCGATAGCGCGGCCAGCAGGGAGTTGCGCAGCCGTTCCGACTCCATTTGCACGACCGCGTCCTGGGCGACTTCCACGTAGTGTACGCGCTCCAGTGCGATGGCGATCAAAGCGGCGAAGGTGTCGAGCAATTGCCGCTGTTCCGGGATACGCAGCAGGCGGCGATTGTGCGCCTTGACGGCGAGCACGCCGCGGGCGCGAGTCGGCGCGCGTAGCGGCACATACAGCACCTCGCTGCCGGGCAGCGTATCCGTGCCGAAGCCGGCCGGTTGTCCCTTGTCGAACGCCCATTGGGCGATACCGATCTCGATGGCGAGGTCGGGGTCGCGACCGGCCGCGCGCCGCGGCCCGTCGCGCGAGGAGGTGACGGTCAGTTGTCCGGCCGCATCCGGCAAGAGTAGCGCGGCGCTCGCGCGAAACGTTCGCGCGATGGACTCATCGCTGATGCGCACCACCTCATCGATCTGCACCGCGCCCGACAGGTCGCGCGCAATTTCGTACAGCGAACCGGCGCGCTCCTCGCGATACGAGGCCACGCGAGCCTGAAAGCGCAGCCCCGCCGTCAATTGTCCCGTGATCAAGCCGACGGTGAGCATGATGCCGAACGTCAGCAGGTATTGCACATCGCTCACCGCGAAGGAGAATCGCGGCGGTACGAAGAAAAAATCGAACGAACACACGCTCAGCACCGCCGCGAGGGCCGCGGCACCGCGGCCGAAACGGACCGCGATCAACACCACGGTGAGTATATAGATCGCGACGATGTTCGAGCGGTCGAAGTGTTCGCCCAAGGGAATCGAGACCAGGGTCACCGCGACGCACACGAGAGCCGTCCATAGATATCGAAGCTGCTTGAACGGCCGGCGCTCGGCGCGTTCCGAACCGGTGAGCTCCTGCAGCGGTGCGAAATTCCTCGCCGCGCCGTTTTGCATCGCGCCTTCGGTCCGGCCGATCTCGACCAGGTCGATATCGGGTGCCAGCAGCGCGAGTTTCTGGCCGCTGGAACGTTGCCACGGCCACAGGCGCCGGGCGGGGTCGCGCCCTATCACGAGCTTGGAGAGATTATGGCCGCGCGCATAGGCGATCGCCGCCTCGGCGACGTTGGCGTCGGCGAGTACGGCGGTGGTCGCGCCCAATTCCTTGGCGAGGTTCAAGGTACCCAAGATCTTCTCGCGCCGCGCCGCCGGAAGGCGCTGCAGGCCCGGTGTCTCCACATAGATGGCGTGCCATTCGGCATTCAATTGGCTGGCCAGGCGCGCGGCCGCGCGCACCACCCGCTCCGCGCCGGCGTCGGGGCCGACGCAGGTCAAAAGGGCGTTGCCGGTTTTCCATACGGAGCCGATCGACTTGTCGACACGATACGCCTGCACGTCGCCTTCGACGCGCTCGGCGGTACGCCGCAGCGCGAGTTCGCGCAGGGCCATGAGGTTGCCCTTGCGGAAGAAATTGTTGGCCGCACGCTCGGCTTGCTGGGGCAGATAGACCTTGCCGCCCCGCAAGCGCTCGAGCAGATCCTCCGCCGGTATGTCGACCAGCACCACTTCGTCGGCGTCGTCGAACACGGTGTCGGGTACGGTTTCCCAGACGCGAACATTGGTGATCCCGCCCACCACATCGTTGAGACTCTCGAGGTGCTGTACATTGAGGGTGGTGAAGACATCGATACCCGCCGCCAACAGCTCCTCGATGTCCTGCCAACGCTTCGGGTGGCGAGCACCTTGCACGTTGGAGTGCGCGAGTTCATCGACGAGGATCAGCGATGGGCGCCGCAGCAGCGCCGCGTCGAGATCGAATTCGCCCAACTCCTTGCCGCGGTGGGCCATCATCTTGGGAGGCAAGATTTCCATGCCGGCGAGCAGCGCCGCGGTCTCGGACCGGCCGTGGGTCTCGACGACGCCGATGGCGAGGTCGCGTCCTTCGAGCTTGAGTTTGCGCGCGGCCACCAGCATGGCATAGGTCTTGCCGACGCCCGCCGAAGAGCCAAAATAGATGCGCAGTTTGCCGCGACGCGCCGCGGCTTCTTGAAGCTTGACCTTGGCCAGCAGGGCGTCCGGATCGGGGCGTTGTTCGCTCGATAGCGGCATCGGCGCCTATTGTGCGCGATCGCGGCCCAGAAGTAGACCTGTGCACGCGATTGGCTGGGTGCAACGCACTAGAATAGCGCTATGTTCGAGGGAACATTCAGATGCATGGAGCGCAACGGCCGGGCGGCCCAGATCGCCGGCTTGCTCGTCGTGCTGTCGATTTGCGCCCCGGTTCGGGCCGAGCCGGCGGACGGCTGGGCAAGTTTCGCCTCGCCGGTGTTTCGCCACTTCAGCCAGGATGACGGACTGCCCAACCCCGTCGTGACCGCATTTGCGGAAGATGGCGACGGGTTTCTGTGGGTCGGCACGCAAGGGGGCTTGGGCCGCTGGGATGGCTACGGTTTTCGCACCTACAAGGCCACCGCCGGACAATCGGGTGCGCTGCCCGACAATTGGATCACGAGCTTGCATAGCGACACGCGCGGTCGCTTATGGGTGGGCACCAGCGCCGGGGGGCTGGCGCTCTACGACGCAGAGCGGGATCAGTTCAAGGTCTATGCGGCCGGGCCGAACGCGCTGAGCGACGTCCACGTTGCGGCGCTGGCTGACGATGGCTCGGGCGGATTGTGGGTCGCCACAGCGGGGGGGCTCGATCACCTCGATCCTGCGACCGGTCAGATCTACTCCTCGACCCATCGCCGTGAGGATTCCGGCAGCTTGCCCGACGACCGGATCATGGCACTGCTCCGCGATCGGGACGGGACGCTCTGGGTCGGCACGCGCAAAGGTCTCGCCAAGTGTGTCGCGCCCTGCGATCGATTCGATCCGGTGGCGATCGGCGACGCCGCCGCCGTTCCGATCGAGATCGCCAACCTGATGCAGGACTCGGCCGGCCGGATCTGGATCGGCACGACGAAGCTCGGCGCCTTCGTCAGCGCCGCGCCGAATGCCGCGCCGCGTCCCGTGATCGAAACAGGGACAAGTTCGAATCTGCAGCGCGAATGGATCTACGCCATGACGGATGTCGCGCCGAATGAGGTTTGGCTCGGCACCTACGGACAGGGCATCGTCGCCGTCGATCCCAACACCGGCAAGACCCGGCGAATCCATCATGATCCTGTGCTGCCGCATTCGCTGTCCGATGACACGATCTGGGCTCTGCACCGAGATCGGGCCGGCGCCATCTGGACGGGGACGACGGTGGGCCTCAGCCGGCTGATGTCGTCCACGAGGAATGCGGTGTTGACAGTGTCGATGCAGACGCCGCAACAGATCGGCCTCTCGGAATCCGAAGCGTCCGCCGTGCTGTCCACCGGCGATGGCCACCTATGGGTCGGGTTGCAAACCAAGGGAATCGACATCCTCGACCCGGCGAATGCCCGCGTGGTGAATATTCCCTCCAGATCCGGCACGCCTGCCGCGGCGCTGCCCGATACCTTCGTGCTCGCGATGGCCGAATGGCCGGACGGAGGAATCTATGTCGGTACGAATCGCGGTCTGTATCGCAGCGATGCCGCCGGCCGCCGACTGAGCCGCGTCGAACTCAAGGGGCGAGATCCCGCCGCGCGCAATGGCGGACTGCTCGCCGCGGCGGGCAAGCTCTGGGTCGCGGGCACCGACGATGGGTTGTGGGCCATGACGCCGGGCGACAGGTCCGGATCGCTGCCGCTGCATTTCGATGGCACTCAGTTGACCGATACCCGGGCAACCGCGCTCGCGACCGGGGCGGCCGGGGAATTGTGGATCGGGACGAACAATGGATTGAACCGTCTCGACCTCGCATCGGGGCGCATCGAACGCATCTTGCCCGACGCGGCCGATCCCCTCGCGTTGGCGGCCGGATACATCTCCACTCTGCTGCTCGATCGCAGCGGGCGACTCTGGGTGGGGACTTCCGGCGGCGGCATTCAAGTCTTGGTCGGGCGCAAGGACGGCAAGCCGCTGTTTCGCAGGCTGACTACCCAGCAAGGCCTGCCGGACGACAATGTCGACTCTTTACTGGCGGACGCCGACGGCACGATTTGGGCGGCCACGGATAACGGCATCGCGATCGTCGATCCGGCGGCCTTCACCGTTCGCGCTCTGCATCGGGCGGACGGAGTATCGATCACGGCCTATTGGGCCGGATCGGCCGCGGTGAGTGGGACGGGCGATCTGGTGTTCGGCGGGATCGGCGGGTTGACCGTGATACGGCCGGACCGGTTCGCTTTATGGGACTACCGCGCGCCGATCGTGGTCACCGATGCGCGCGTCGGCGGTCGAGCGATCTACGCGAGCCGCTGGGACGACGGCTCGGGCGATGCGAAGCTGCTGGTACAGCCGAGCGCCAACAGCCTCGCCGTACAATTTTCGGCACTGGACTTTTCCGCGCCTGAACTCAACCGCTACGCCTATAAACTGGAAGGCTACGATCGGGATTGGACCGAGACCGACCCCAAGCGGCGGCTCGCCACCTACGCCAATCTGCCGCCGGGCAACTATGTACTGCGCCTGCGCGGCTCGAATCGCGATGGCAAATGGACCGAGGGGTCATTGAACTTGGGCGTGCGCGTATTCCCGCTTTGGTATCAGATGATGTGGTTCAAGATCACCGCGGCACTCCTCGCCATCTTGATCGTCATGGCGCTGGTACAGGGCCGAACATATTTTCTTCGCCGCCGGCAACGCGATCTCGAATGCCTGGTCGCGGAGCGGACGGCGGCGCTCGAGGAAAGCAAGCGCCGGATCGAGCAGCTTGCCTACCACGATTCACTGACGGGATTGTCGAACCGGCGCCTGTTCACGGAGAATATTCAAGCGCTGTTGGCGCAGGCTGAGCGCCAGCAGCGCCGCTTCGCGCTGCTGATGATCGATTTGGACCGATTCAAACACATCAACGATACGCTGGGTCACGATGCGGGCGATGCTTTGCTCATCGCCGCGGCGGAGCGGCTGCAGTCGGCGCTGCGCGCGTCCGACCGAATCGCTCGCTTGGGCGGGGATGAGTTCGCCATTTTGCTCGACGATCTTCCCGCCACGCCCGCGGCACAAATGGACAGCATCGCCGCGGTATGTCAACGCGTGATCGATGGCTTCATCGACGCCGTCCCATTCAATGACGTGCAGATGAGGACCAGCGCCAGCATCGGCGTGGCCATTTATCCCGATCATGGCGCCAGCCGTGAAGAGCTGTGCAAAGCGGCGGATTTGGCGTTATACGAAGCGAAGCGCAGCGGGCGTAATGCGTGGCGGTGCTATGCATCCAAGGATGTTGCCGCGACCACGTGAGACCCGGCTACATGAGCCGGGGTGCGCTCCGCGAGCGGCGCTATTGCGCGCGATCGAGGGAGAGATTGAGCGCTAACACGTTGACGCGCGCTTCGCCGAAGATTCCCCACTGCGGCGGTTCGACTGCAGATAGGACCACTTGCCTCACCCTGAGGGAGTCCATGTGCCGCGCGCGCGACACGCGCGTGACCTGGTAGAGCGCCGCGGCGGGACTGATGTGCGGATCGAGGCCGCTGCCCGACGCGGTCACGAGATCCACCGGAATGGGCGAGGAGTTACCCGGATCGGCCGCTCTCAGCGCGTCGATCCGTCCGCGCACCGCGTCGAGCAATGCAGGATTGGTGGGCCCCAAGTTCGAACCCCCCGACCCCGCGCCGTTGTTCGGCATCGGCGAAGTCGCGGAAACACGGCCCCAGAAATATTTCGGATCCTGGAACGACTGCCCGATCAGCGAAGAGCCCACGGCCGTACCGCCCCGCATGACGAGACTGCCGGAAACCTTGTCGGGGAATAGCGCCCGCCCGATACCGGTGACCAGCAAGGGATAGGCGAGACCGGTCAGCACGGTCAATAGCGCGAACAGCACCAGCGCGGGACGAAGCAACGAACTCACGAGAGCGGACTCACAATAATAGCCTCATGGCAGTTGACCCTCAGAAACTCATCGGCGCTCGAGCATCGCAACATGTGGCTAAACCCAGCGCAGCGCGGCGAGCGCCATGTCGATCGCCTTGATGCCGGCGAACGGGACGATCAGGCCGCCCACTCCATAGATCAACAGATTCCGGCGCAACAGCGCGGCCGCGCCGAGTGCGCGATATTTCACGCCCTTGAGCGCCAGCGGAATCAGCAGCACGATGATCAGGGCGTTGAAGATCACCGCGGACAGAATGGCCGAATTGGGGCTCGCCAGGCGCATCACATCGAGCGTGGCCAGTTGCGGATAGGTGGTGGCGAAGGCCGCGGGGATGATGGCGAAATATTTCGCGACATCGTTCGCGATCGAAAATGTCGTGAGCGAGCCGCGGGTGATCAGCAATTGCTTACCGACCTCGACGATCTCGATCAACTTGGTGGGATTCGAGTCGAGGTCCACCATGTTGCCGGCTTCCTTGGCGGCCTGGGTGCCGGAGTTCATCGCGACCGCGACGTCCGCTTGAGCCAGGGCCGGCGCATCGTTGGTGCCGTCGCCGGTCATCGCGACAAGTCGTCCTTCGCCCTGGTACTGGCGGATCAACTTCAACTTGGCCTCGGGCGTGGCCTCGGCGAGAAAATCATCGACACCCGCCTCGGCGGCGATCGCCGCGGCGGTCAAGCGATTGTCGCCGGTGATCATCACCGTGCGAATCCCCATGCGGCGCAGTTCCCCGAAGCGCTCCTTGATGCCGCCCTTCACGATGTCCTTGAGTTCGACCACGCCCATGACGCGACCGGCGTCACTCACGACCAGGGGCGTACTGCCCCGGCGCGCAACTTCATCGACGGCGAGCGATACCTTCGCCGGGAAAACGAATCCTCTCTCTTCGACATAGTGGCGGATCGCGTCGGCGGCGCCCTTGCGCACCTCGCGATCCTTGAGATCGACGCCGCTCATGCGCGTTTGCGCGGTGAATGGCACGAAGGTGGCGTCGAGCTGCGTCAAATTGCGCTCGCGCAGATTGAAGCGCTGCTTGGCGAGGACCACGATGCTGCGTCCTTCCGGTGTTTCGTCGGCGAGCGAACTCAATTGCGCGGCGTCGGCGAGTTGTTGTTCGGTCACGCCTTCAGCGGGGATGAACGCGGCGGCCTGCCGATTGCCGAGGGTGATGGTACCGGTCTTGTCGAGCAACAGCACGTCGACGTCGCCCGCCGCCTCGACCGCGCGGCCGGAAGTCGCAATGACATTGGAGGCCATCATGCGGCTCATACCGGCAACGCCGATCGCCGACAAGAGACCGCCGATGGTGGTCGGTATCAGGCACACGAGCAGCGCCACCAGCACGGTGATGGTGACCGGAGCGCCGAGTTTGGCCACCGACACGCTGTAGAGGGAGAACGGCAGCAGCGTAGCGGTGGCGAGCAGAAATACCAGTGTGAGCGCGATGAGCAATATCGTGAGGGCAATTTCGTTCGGTGTCTTCTGTCGCTTGGCGCCCTCCACCATTGCAATCATGCGGTCGATGAAGGCCTCGCCCGGATTCACGGCGACGCTGACCACCAGCCAATCCGAGAGGACTCGGGTGCCGCCCGTGACGGCCGAGAAATCGCCGCCCGACTCGCGCACCACGGGAGCGGATTCCCCGGTAATCGCGCTCTCATCGACCGAGGCAATGCCCTCGACGACCACGCCGTCCGCCGGGATCACATCACCCGTTTCGACCAGGTAGAGATCGCCCTTGCGCAGTGCCGTCGCAGGGGTCTCGACCCACTCCGTGCGGTTGGCGGCGGACTTCAATTTCTTGGCGCTGACGGATTGTTTCAAGCCGCGCAGCGATGCCGCTTGGGCTTTGCTGCGTCCCTCCGCCAGCGCTTCGGCGAAATTTGCAAACAGCACGGTGAACCAGAGCCACGCGGTGATCCCGAGAATGAAACCCGCGGGCGCCTCGCCCTGACCGCGCAGCGCTTGCACGAATAAAATCGTCGTCAGCAGACTGCCGATGTAGACGACGAACATCACGGGGTTGCGAATCTGCACGGCGGGCGAGAGCTTGCGAAACGAGTCCACGATGGCCGGTACGAGCAGCGCGGAATCGAACAGCGTCAGAGATTTACGAGCCATACCATTGCCTATCAGTCATTCGGGCCGTCGGTGAATCAGGAGCCATTCGTGATCAGTGAATCGCGTGCAGCTGCAGATGTTCGATCACGGGACCGAGCGCGAGCGCCGGCACATAGGTGAGCGCGCCCACCAACACCACGGTACCCACCAATAGAGCGACGAACAGCAGCCCATGCGTCGGCAGAGTGCCGACGGTCGGCTCGATGCGCTTCTTTTTCGCGAGGGACCCGGCGATCGCGAGCACGGGCACGATGAAGGCGAAGCGGCCGAACCACATGGCAACCGCGAGCAGCGAGTTATAGAAAGGCGTGTTGGCCGTAAGACCCGCAAAGGCGCTGCCGTTGTTGTTCGCCGCGGACGACAGCGCATAGAGAATCTCCGAAAATCCGTGCGCACCGGGGTTGAACACACCGGCCCTACCCGCTTCGGTCATGACCGCAATGGCCGCGCCCACCAGCACCAGGAAGGGCGTCACCAGAATCACGATGGCGGTCATCTTCATCTCGAAGGATTCGATTTTCTTGCCGATATATTCCGGCGTGCGCCCGATCATGAGGCCGGCGATGAACACCGCCATGATGGCGAATATCAGCATGCCGTAGAGGCCCGAGCCGACTCCGCCGAACACGACTTCGCCCAATTGGATCAACCACATCGGCACGAGCCCGCCGAGCGGCGTCAAGGAATCATGCACGGCATTGACGGCGCCGCACGAAGCCGCCGTGGTGATGACGCTGAACAAGGCGGAGGCGACGATGCCGAAGCGCGACTCCTTGCCCTCCATATTGCCGCCGGCCTGCAACGCGCTGTGCGTCTGATCGACGCCGAGCGGCGCGAGCAGCGGATTGCCCTGTTGCTCGGCCCACACCTCGACGATCACCATGACGATGAAAATCGCGGCCATCGCGCCGAATACCGCCCAGCCCTGGCGCCAATCTCCGACCATGCGGCCGAAGGTGAAACACAGTGCGGCGGGAATCAGCAACATCGCAATCATCTGCACGAAATTGGTGAACGGCGTCGGATTCTCGAATGGATGCGCGGAGTTCGCGTTGAAGAAGCCGCCACCGTTGGTGCCCAGCATCTTGATCGCTTCCTGGGAGGCGACCGGACCCATGGCCAATGTCTGAGTGTGGGTGGTGAGCGTCTGCGTGAGCGCATTGCCCTGCGCGTCTTGCAGCGGCTGGCCCGCGGCATCGAGCTCGGGTTGTGTGTAGGTCAGGCTCTCGAGCGGCGTCACGTCCCGGTAGGCGCTGAAGTTTTGAATGACGCCTTGGGCCATGAATAGGACCGCGAGCAGCACCGACAGCGGCAGCAGCACATACAGCGTGATGCGGGTCAGGTCGACCCAGAAATTGCCGATGCCTTGCGCACTGCGTCGTGCGAAGCCGCGGATCAGGGCGAAGGCCACCGCCATGCCGGTGGCGGCGGAGAAGAAATTCTGGCCGGCGAGCGCGACGGCCTGCGTGAAGTAGCTCATCGTGGACTCGCCCGAATAGCCTTGCCAATTCGTGTTCGTCACGAAGCTCACGGCCGTGTCGAAGGACGAGTCCGGAGCGACGTTCGCGAGGGCTTGCGGGTTCCAGGGTAGCCACACTTGCAGTCGCTGCGCGAGGTAGACCGCGATGACGCCGAGGACGTTGAAGGACAAGAGCGCCACCGCATAGCGCGGCCAGGCCATGTCGGAGGCGGGATCGACGCCGGCGACGCCGTAGATCGCACGCTCGAATTTGCCGGCGATCCCGCCGAAGGGTGTGGGGTTGGCGATGCGCGCGAGATAGATGGCGAGCGGATACGCGAGCGCGATCAGCACGGCCAGATACATCGTCAGCGTGAACCAGCCGTGTCCGCCCATTACAAGTCCTCGGCCCGGATCAGCGCGACGACCAGGTACACCAGCAGGCCCGCGGCCAGTGCGCCGCTCAATCCATAGGCCCAGATCATCGCTTGCGCTCCCGGATCATCGCCTGCGTTCCAGGGCTGCGCAGCCGGCGACCAGCGCGAGCGTCAGGCCGAGGAACACGGCAAGCACGGTCATGAATACGAAGTCCAACGCATCTCCTTACAGCCGACTCGATAGCCGCAATAAAATAGTCGTGGGGGCGGAAAGACGCAGTGCAATTTCGGAGTACCACCGTAAAAGCCGTGTAAACGCGCTGCCTGGGGGCATATAGAGCCTGAGGGAAACGAAGAGGCAGTTTCCCTCAGGCTCTATATGCCCCCAGGCCGCTCACGTTGTACCGGTTTACGGTTCGAGGGGGATTCCGCCGAGCGGTCGTAAGCCAAGTGTTGAATTACAACGGGCGGGTCTGGAGTTATGGGATCAGGTCGGGGAACTCGCGGAAGGCCTGTAGGGTGGTGTCGATTTTTTCGCGAGGGAGATCGAGGTGGGTGACCAGGCGGGTGCGGGGGGTGATGGTTGCCAGAATGCCGCGTTGTGCTAAATGCGCGGTGAGTGCCGGGACCTGCTTGGCGGGAATATCGACGTAGAGGATGTTGGTTTGCGGGGGCTCGACGTGCAGGCCGAGGGCATTGAGTCCGGCGGCGAGATATGCGGCGTTGGCGTGGTCGTCGGCCAGACGTTGCACGTGATGATCCAGGGCGTAGAGTGCGGCCGCGGCGAGTACGCCGGCCTGGCGCATGCCGCCGCCCAAGGCCTTGCGCCAACGGCGGGCCTGGGCGATGAAATCGCGGGGGCCCACCAACACCGAGCCGGCGGGCGCGCCCAAGCCCTTGGAGAGGCACACCGAGACGGAGTCGAAGCCGGCGACCGCGGTTTTCTCGCCGACTTCGAGTTTCACGATGGCATTGAAAATACGCGCGCCGTCCAAGTGAGTGCTCAATCCGTTGGCGTGCGCGAACTCCGTAACGTCTCGTTGATAGGCCGGCGGCAAGACGCGTCCGCCAATCGTGTTTTCGAGAGCCAGCAATCGGGTGCGCGCAAAATGGATGTCGTCGGGTTTGATCGCTTTGGCGATGCGCTCGAGCGAGATACCACCGTCCGGTTCGTTCTCCAGGGGTTGCGGCTGGATGCTGCCGAGCACCGCGGCGCCGCCCTGCTCGTATTTATAGGTGTGGGCGTCCTGGCCGACCAGGTACTCGTCGCCGCGTCCGCAATGCGCCATCAAGGCCGCGAGGTTGCTTTGCGTGCCGCTAGTGAAGAACAGCGCGCTCTCGAAGCCGAAACGTTCGGCCATGTGAGCTTGCAGTCCATTGACGGTGGGGTCATCGCCATCGACGTCGTCACCGACTTCCGCCGCCGCCATGGCGGCGCGCATACCCGGCGAGGGCCGGGTAACGGTGTCGCTGCGCAGGTCGATGGGATAGGCGTTCACGGCGTCGTAGCAGTGCTCGGAGCGGGCGGTGCGAAGACCACCGGGCCCTTGCAGCCCACGCCTTCGCCGCAGACTTGGTTGACGGGGCAGACCACGGGGGTTCCCTTGACGCAGCCGCGTGCGTCGGCGTCGCGCGAACGCGGATCGCAGCGCTCGCGGCCGTTGCAGGCGCGCTTGTCGTCGCAATCGGCGTCGGTGACGCAGATGAGGGCGGCCTGATCGCCGTCGGTGGTGGCGAGTTCGCCCTGTCTGGCGATCACGCCGGACAGGGTGGTGTCGAGCAAGCGCTCCGGTGAGGCGCTGTTGCTCGGCAATTCGACGTCGGCCGCCAGGATCTCGAGTCCGGTGGCGGCCGAACCCGCGGAGCGGTAATAAATACCGAAGCGCACGACGTTGCGCGGATCGAGCGGCTCGTTGAGCTTCACCGGAATGATGTGCGTGGAATCCGGCAGCCATGACTCGCCGTGCACCAGGGGTAGGTGCCTGACCGTTTTCCCGGCCTCATAAATCCGTAATTCCAACAAGCTGCCGGCGGTCAATTCTTGCGAACCGGTAACGACGCGCACTTCGAGGCGCGAGACGGGAGCCGCGTTAAGGGTGGCGGCGCAGAACGCACCCCACGCGCCGAACGCACCGAGAGCGCCGGCCAGCAAGATCGGCCGGACCGATGTCGGACGATGGAATTTCATATGGCACCTCGTCGCAAAATCAGAAAATCGCACGAAACCACGGCAGTGGCACCACAAAACCGCATTGCTCTATATACGGGCATGATAGCCGATCGCCGATCGGGACCGCGTCTGCTAAGGTTCGACCCTCAAGCCCAAGGCGCCACTTACCGATACGACTCGACGCATCGCCACCCTTCCCTACCGTATCGGCTATATGTTAAATCTGGGCAAACACATGATGACCAGACGCTTCCAAGAGCACTCGAACCGTCACACGGTCTACCGTCACACGTCGCGCCATCAAGCATCCCCGGCATCCAGCGCGCTCCGGCATCCAGCGTTCCACCGCCAACGGGTCAGTCGCCAAGCGCCCGGGGGTGCGGGCAGCCTGCGGGCAACTGCTCCCCCCGTTGCCCGCAGGCTGCCCGCACTCCCGGGCGCTGAGCACTGATGTTGAACGTGGACCCGCTCAAGTTCGAAGGCGACACGCTGACCGCGCACGGCGAGATCCTGCTGCTCGCCGCCGAACTCAAGCGCCATTTCGGCTTCGAGCGCTTTCGCGCCGGGCAAGAGCCCGTGGTCCGCGATGCGCTCGCGGGGCGCGACGTGCTGGCGCTCATGCCGACGGGGGGCGGCAAATCGCTGTGCTTCCAGCTTCCCGCCCTGCTCCAGCCGGGCGTCACGCTGGTGGTGTCGCCGCTGATCGCGCTCATGCAGGACCAGGTGCGCCTACTGCGCGACAATGACATCGCGGCCAGTTTCATCAATTCGAGCTTGCCGGCCGCGGAAGTGGCGCGGCGCACGGCGGCGCTGCTGCGGGGCGAGTACAAGCTCTTCTACCTCGCGCCAGAGCGCCTCATGCTCACGGAATTCTTGGACGGCCCGTTACGCACGTTGAGCGAGACTCCGGGAATCAACGCCTTCGTGATCGACGAGGCGCATTGTGTCTCCGAATGGGGCCATGATTTTCGGCCGGAGTACCGGCAATTATCGGCGCTGCGCCGCCGTCACCCGCAAATCCCGATGCTCGCCTTCACCGCCACGGCGACACCGCGGGTGCGCACCGACATCTTGAGCCAGCTGGCGCTGCGCAATCCGGCGATTCACATCGCGAGTTTCAACCGGCCGAATCTCTTCTATCGGGTCACCGCGAAGGGCAAGCACACCTACGCGCAGTTGTTGGCGCAGGTTCGCGAGGGCGGCGCCGGCATCGTCTACTGCCTGTCGCGGCGGCGCGTCG
>Ga0116227_10011023_pt1 | contig 15415 bp, 4 predicted proteins | sample S1TSphgellanicum_FD_89693 | JGI IMG/M metagenome (GOLD analysis project Ga0116227, IMG submission 89693) | Host-associated microbial communities from peat moss isolated from Minnesota, USA - S1T2_Fb - Sphagnum magellanicum MG | ecosystem: Host-associated > Plants > Peat moss > Unclassified... | reverse complement strand
GCGCGCATCTGAGCCGCGGCATCCTTCTGCAAGGCGCCGGGCGGACCCGCGAAGCGCTCGCCGCCTATGGTGCGGCGCTTGCAGCCGACCCGACCTGCTGCGAAGCGCTGATCAACCGCGGCGCCCTCCTCGAGCAGGCCGGGCAATATGCAGAGGCGCTTGCATCCTTCGAGGCGGCACGCATCGAGCGTCCCGAGGACGCCATGATTCTTTTCAATTGCGGATCCGTGCTGCAGCAACTCGGGCGCGACGAAGAGGCTCTCGCGGCTTACGACGAGTCTTATCGTTTAAACAAGACAAACCCGGAGCTGCATCTCAATCGCGGCAACGTTCTGCAAAAGCTCGGGCGCTTCGAAGACGCGCTTTTCTGTTATGAGGAAGCGCTCCACCAAAGGCAAGACTACGCCCAGGCGTATTATAATCGCGCGATCGCGTTGCAGCGTCTCGGTTGCCCGCAGGATGCGCTCGTTGCCTATGACGCGGCGCTTTCAGCGCGGCCCATTTATCCGGAAGCGCTCTGCAATCGCGGCAACGTGCTGCACGAGCTCGGATGCAAAGAGGCGGCGCTCGCCGCTTATGCCCAGGCCTTGCAGCAAAAGCCCGGATTTCGTCCGGCTCTGCTCAACAGAGCAAGCGTTTTGGTGCTGAATGGCCGCACCGAGGAAGCCTTGGTCGATTGCGACCAGATCCTCGACACGACGCCCGACCACGCGCAGGCCCTGTGCGTCAAGGGCGCGGCCCTCCAAAGCCTCGGCCGTTTTGCGCAAGCGCTGACCGCTTTGGACGCAGCTTTGCGCGCGAAGCCCGCCTATCCTGAAGCGCTGCTCAATCGCGGCAACGTTCTGCAGGATCTCGGCCGCGGCTCCGAGGCGCTCGCGTGCTATACCGCAGTGCTCGCGCTGCGCCCCGATTACGCGGAGGCCCATTCCTGCCGCGGCGTCGCGCTCAAGGAACAAGGACGGATTGCGGAAGCACTTGCGGCTTTCGATGCGGAGCTGGCCTTGAAGCCGGATTTCGCCGACGCGCGCAACAATCGCGCCGGCGCCCTTTTGCTCGACGGCGATCTCGCAGCCGGGTTCGAGGATTTCGAGAGTCGCTGGCATCGCACCCGCGCACCGGGCGAAGTGCTGCGCACCGCGGCGCCGCTTTGGGAGGGTCAATCGCTCGAAGGCAAAAGCATCGTCGTCTGGGACGAGCAAGGCCTCGGCGATCTCATCCAGTTCAGCCGCTATCTTCCGCTTCTCGTGGCGCGTGGCGCATCCGTCACGGTCTTGGCGCGCCCTTCCATGCATCGGTTGCTCGCGAGCTTGCCGTCGGCCGAAGCGATTCGCTTCGTCGCGACGCCGCCAAGCGGCGGGATTTTCGACTTTCAGGCACCCTTGATGAGCCTGCCGCGTGCCTTCAAGACCGATCTCGGCAACCTGCCGGCTCCACACTCTTATCTTCGGCCGGAAAAGGAGCGTGTGACCGCCTGGGCGGAGCGTCTCGCCGGGCATGGCTTTCGGATCGGCATCTGCACGCGTGGCAATGCGAAGATCAATTTGAGCCGAACCGTGCCGCCCGCCTTCCTCGCGCCACTGGCGCGCCTGCCGGGCGTGCGGCTGATCAGCCTCATGCGAGAGCCGCCGGAGATGGACCCGGAGCTTGCCGAAACCCTCGCAGTCGAATCATTCGCCGATCTCGACGCCGGACCCGACGCGTTTCTCGACACGGCGGCGATCATCGCCAATTGCGATCTCGTCGTCACCTCCGATACGTCGCTGCCGCATCTCGCCGCCGCGTTGGGCAAGCCGGTCTTCCTCGCGCTGAAAGCTGTCCCCGACTGGCGCTGGATGATGAAACGCCCGGATTCGCCCTGGTATCCCACGATGCGTCTTTTCCGGCAGCGCGAAGCGGGCCGATGGGCACCGGTCTTTGCCGAAATCACCGAGCAAGTGAAGGCTCTCGTCGAAGCGAAGACGCGCGGCACGCCGGCAGCCGAGATCGCTATTCCGGCGGCTCTGGGCGAGCTGATCGATAAAATCACCATCCTGACGATCAAGGCAGCGCGGATTACGGCGCCGGAAAAGCTCCTCAATGTGCGTCGCGAGCTCGAGGCGCTCTGCGCGCTGAAGGCAAAAGCCGGCTTGACGGGCGGCGCGTTGGCGACGCTCGAACGCCAGCTCGCAGGCGTGAACGAAGCGCTTTGGACGATCGAGGACGATTTGCGCGCGCTCGAGGCGAGGCAGGAGTTCGGTGCCCGCTTCGTCGAGCTCGCGCGACAGGTCTACAAGACCAACGACCGGCGCGCCGCGCTGAAGCGGCAGATCAACCTCTTGTTCAACTCCTCGATCGTCGAGGAAAAATCTTATGCGGCCTATTGAGCCCGCAGGCAGGCTCAGCCTTTGGCTCTGTCCGCACTGAAAAGCCGGCGGAAATTTTCGAGATCGGCAATCTCCAAATCCAAGACCATAGTGAATGTCGAGACCTGCGCGGTGCAAATATTTTCGCTGCCGCGCCCCGAGGCCTTTACGCGGCAGCCGGATCGGTCTTCCGTGCCGCTTAGAGCATCCCGCCTTCAAATGGATCATTCGAAGGCGGACAAGATGCACCAGATTCTCTAAATTAGAGCATCGGATTATCCCAAAACCGGTATCCACTTTTGGGTCCGATGCTCTAGCCACGGCTCATACTCTGCCTTCGGCCTGACAGCGAGCCGCGATGCCGATAGCCTATGACATCACCCGCCTGGTCACGCGGATGTTCACGGCGACGCCGAACGGCATCGATCGCGTCGATTTCGCCTATGCCCAGCATTTTCTGGCGGCGGCAGCCGAAGACCGCTTCGGCCTTATCATCAATGGGCTCGCGCCGCGCCTATTCTCATGCGCCGCCGCACGTGCAGCAATCGACGGCATCGCCGCACATTGGGGCGAGGACCGCCGCCTCGAAGAGGATGTGGGCTACCGAGCCATCGTCGCGCATCTCACGGGGGCAAGCACGTCGCAACCTGCAGAGCGGCGCATCGTGCAGGGGCGCAGCGGCCGAACCGCAGGCGTGCTCCGCTGGCTCATGCAATACGGCCTGCCCCTCGGACGCCCGCCGCAGACCGATCTGCCGAAGGGCGCATGCTACATCAATGTCAGCCAGTTTCCGCTCTGGATCGGCCGCTATTTCGAATGGCTCGAGAGCCGCCGGGACGTGAAGGCGGTTTTCTTTATCCACGATCTTCTGCCTATCGAAATGCCCGAATGTTTTCGCGACGGGGAGGAGGCACGCCATCGGCAAAGGCTCGTCAACGTCGCGCGTTTCGCTGCTGGCGCCGTCGTTTCGAGCGAGGCTGTCGCGGCCGCGCTCTCGGCCTTCATGCGCGATCTCGGCCGCCCTGATCTGCCGATCTGCGTCGAGCCACTTCCCTGCGCGCCGATCTTCGCAACCCCCAAGGTCGTCGATCCGGAACTTCGCCGGCAGCCTTATTTCATCGTCTGCGGCACCATCGAGCCGCGCAAGAATTTGCCGATGCTGCTGCACGTCTGGCGCAGGCTTGTCGAGCAAGACGGAGAGGCCGCGCCGAGACTCGTTCTGGTCGGATCGCGCGGCTGGAAATTCGAGCCCGTGGTCGATCTCTTGCAACGCGCGCCAGCCTTGCGCACGCATGTGATCGAAGTGCAAGGGCTCACGACGCCGGCCCTGAAAATGCTGCTCGACAATGCACGCGCCTTGCTCATGCCGTCTTTCGCGGAAGGCTTCGGGTTGCCCGTGCGCGAGGCTTTAATGGCCCGCGCATCCGTCGTCGCCGCGGATATTCCGGCGTTCCGCGGCATCGTGGATTCTCGGCTCACGCGTCTCAGCCCGCTCGACGGCGAAGCATGGCTCGCGAAAGTGCGCGCGCTCGCACGGGACGAAACGGCGCATGACGAAGCAAGCGCGCCCAGCTTGCAGACATCTGAACGTTATTTCGCAAAGATCGAAGCTTTCGTCGCCGCGCTTTGAAGACGAAAACCGGTCCGTGGCTCATGAGAGATTGTGAGCTATGTTACAAAACTGAAAGACGGCGAGAGCAAGACTGGGCGTCGTCGACATTCCGCAGACGCGCAAGCGCCGAAACAGGTTGCCACTCTCGGGTCCGATGCATTAGGCAGGTCCATCGCGGTCGCCACAAGCCCGCGGAAGAAGGGCGGGGCCTTGAAGCGTAAAAGCATCGACATTCACGCCGACACGCGTGTCGCGTTGGAGAGCCTCGTCACCCGACGCCTCGGCGCGGAGCGCCAGGCGCCGCGCACGGCGCCGGTCTCCTTGAACCCTTTCAAGGCGATGACCGATTTTTCGACCCTTCCGGGGATGCAGGAATTGAAGCTGCAGCGCTCGATGGCGGATGTCGTCGGCCTTGCCAATCCGTTCTTCAAGCTGCACGAGACGCGCGCCTCCGCGACGACCCGGATCGAAGGACGGACCTATATCAATTATTCCTCCTACGACTATCTCGGACTCAACGGGCATCCGGACGTGCAAGCCGCGGCGATGCGCGCGATCGAGGCCTTCGGCACGTCCTGCTCGGCGAGCCGGCTCGTCGCCGGCGAACGTCCGTTGCATCGCGATCTCGAAGCGGCGCTCGCCGCCCATTACGGCCAGGAGGCCTGCGTCGTCTTCGTCAGCGGCCATGCCACCAATGTCGGCACGATCGGCACCCTGCTCGGACCGCGCGATCTCATCGTGCATGATTCGCTCGCGCATAACAGCATCGTGCTCGGCGGCACGTTATCGGGCGCCGAGCGGCGGATGTTTCCGCATAACGACCTCAAGGCGCTCGACGAACTGCTGACGGTGAACCGGGCGCTCTATGAGCGCGTGCTTATCGTCGTCGAAGGCCTCTACAGCATGGATGGCGACTTCCCCGATCTGCGGGCTCTCGTTGCCCTCAAGCAGAAGCACGGCACCTGGCTTATGGTGGATGAAGCGCACGGCCTCGGCGTGCTGGGCGAGAAGGGCTTCGGCCTCTTCGAGCAGCTCGGCGTCGACGCCAACGACGTCGACATCTGGATGGGCACGCTCTCCAAGACGCTGTCGGGATGCGGAGGCTATATCGCCGGATGCACGGCCCTCGTCGAGTATCTGAAATGCATGTCCGGCGGCTTCGTCTATAGTGTGGGCATGCCGCCGCCGATCGCCGCCGCTGCATTGAAGGCGCTCGAGATTCTGCATCGCGAGCCCGAGCGTGTGGCGCGCTTGCATCGCAACAGCCAATTCTTCTGGCGGGAGGCGCAAGCCCGCAATCTCAATATCGGCTCGAGTTCGGGCTTCGCCGTCATCCCGCTCGTCACCCATAATTCACTCGTCGCGGTGGCGCTCAGCCAGAAACTGTTCGAAAACGGTATCAACGTGCAGCCGATCATCCACCCCGCGGTTCCCGAGCAATGCGCGCGGCTGCGCTTCTTCGTGACGGCTGAACATACCGAGGCACAGATCACGGCGACGCTCGATGCGATTGTCGCGGCTCTGCAATCTATTGGCGACGGACATGCAGTTCTCAGCCGCGCGAATTGAATGCAAGAACCACGCGCCGGCATCGAAATCCGCGAGGTAAAAGGTCCGGCGGATCTCGCCGCATTTCTGGAGGCTGCCGCACGGTCTCAGTCCACCAATCCGCAATGGGTGAAACCACTCAGGAATGAGCTCTATAGGGCGCTCGACGCTAAAAAATCGCCGCTGTCGGTCGAGAACGACATCCGTTGCTTCACGGCTTTTCGTGACGGCGTCCCGATCGGCCGTATCGCGACGATCGTCAACCACGCTTTTCTCGCGAAATATGAAAACGGCATTGGCCATTTCGGGCTAATCGACGGGATAGACGATGCGCCCCTGTTCGCGGCGCTGCTCGACACGGCTGCGGCAAGCCTGCGCGCCGCCGGCATGCGCGGCATGCAAGGACCTTACGGACTCACGATCAATCACGAGTGCGGACTCCTCGTCGATGGTTTCGACGCGCCGCATGTGATCCGCACGCATCATGCGCCAGCTTATTATAAGACGCATATGGAGAGCGCCGGCTGCCGCAAAGCGATCGACCTCCTCGCCGCGACGTATAATCCCGCGGATTCACGTTTCGCGTCCCGCATCGGCGCGCTGCTCGCGAAGTCGGAGCTGGGCTCGCGACTGAAGACCTACGGTCTCTCGCCCCTCAATTGGAAAACGAAGTTTCCGCTCATCCTGGCTCTCTATAACGACGCTTGGCAGAACAATTGGGGCGCCGTGCCGATCAGCCTCGACGAGGGACGGATGATTTCGGACCTCATGTTTCCGGTCTCGAAACCGTCTTGGATCAGAATTGCCGAATGGTGCGGCGAGCCGATCGCCATCGTCGCGCAGATCCCGGACATGAATGAAGCGATCGCTGATCTTTCCGGCGAGCTCCTGCCGTTCGGCTGGGCGAAATTGATGTGGCGATTGCACGTCCGCGGACCGCGCCGGACCCGCATTCCGATGATCGGCGTCGCGCGCAAGTGGCGCGGCACCCGCACCGGCTCTCTTGCCGTCAGCCTGCTTCTTGCCGAAGCGATCGAACAGGCGAAGCGCGCCAGCGTCGTCAGCACCGAGATTAGCTGGATGTTAGAGACAAATCACGCGATTCTCAATCTCGTGCAGCATCTTCCGGCACGGCGCACGCGACGGTTTCGCATCTACGAGCGGACTCTTTGAGAGTGGGCTCGGCGCCCGCATCACGAGTCTGTCAAGTGCAAAAAGGTTGATTTTCAATACAGTGACCGATCATTTGCGTGAACGTCACGGCGCGCCGATCATGCGCCGAAAACTTGACAAACCGTGGATGAGATAAGCTAAGGTCCTGGAGAAATTTGCGGTCGCGGCGCCCGCCCGCGAAACGACGCTCGCCGCTGAAGCGCGATGGAAATCAACGTCCCTCGCCTCGTATAGACTTAGTCCTGAGCAAAGCATTTGAAATCACCGTCATCTGATATTGCCGTCATCGGTCGGTCGTGCAGGTTGCCCGGTGCTTCTTCGGTCTCGGACCTATGGAAGCTGTTGGTCTCTGCCAAGTGCAGCGTCTCGCGCATCCCGAAAGATCGTTGGTCGCATGAACGTCTTCTCCACCCGCGCGGTGGCGAACGCGGCCGGGCTTATACATTCGCCGCCGGTGCGCTGGACGATATCTGGGGCTTCGACCCCGCCGCCTTCGGACTGTCGCCGCGCGAAGCCGAGCAGATGGACCCGCAGCAACGCCTGCTTCTCGAGCTCACATGGGAAGCGCTGGAAGACGCGGGGATCAAGCCCGCCGAGATCGCGGGTTCGGAAACCGGGGTCTTCGTCGGCGCCTCGGCGCTCGATTACGGCAACTTGCGCATTCTGGACGCCGCCGCGGGCGATGCCTATTTCGCGACAGGCAACACGCTTTCGATCATCTCGAACCGCATTTCCTATATTTACGATCTGCACGGCCCGAGCTTCACCGTCGATACGGCCTGCTCCTCGGCGCTCGTCGCTCTCAACGAAGCAGTGACCGCTTTGCGAAGCGGCCGCATCGACACGGCCATCGTCGCCGGCGTGAACGTGCTGTCGAGCCCGCACAGTTTCGTCGGCTTCTCGCAAGCAACCATGCTTTCGCGCACCGGTCTCTGCCAAGCTTTCTCAGCGAAGGCCGACGGCTATGTGCGCGCCGAAGGCGGCGTCGTGCTGGTGCTGCGCAATCGCCCCTCGCTTTCGCCTGGCGACCGCATTCATGCGATGATCGCGGCTTCACATATCAATTCGGATGGCCGCACGACCGGGATTTCACTGCCGTCCAAAACCTATCAATCCGCGTTGCTGCGAGCGCTCTATGCAGAGAGCGACATCGATCCCTCAGAGCTCGCCTTTGTCGAGGCGCATGGGACAGGAACGCGCGTCGGCGACCCGATCGAGGCCATGGCGCTCGGCGAGATCATCGGCCAGCGGCGCAGCACGCCGCTGCCGATCGGCTCGATCAAGACCAATATCGGGCATCTCGAAGCCGGATCCGGCCTCGCCGGTGTCTTGAAGGCGATCCTCGCGCTCGAACATGATTTCCTGCCCGCATCGCTGCATTTCGACGAGCCGAACCCGGATATCGACTTTTCCGGCCTGAACTTGCAGGTCTGCGCCGAAGGTCTGGCTCTGCCTCGCGGCGACACGCCGCGATTGGCCGGCATCAACTCCTTCGGCTTTGGCGGCACCAATGCGCATATCGTTTTGGGCGATGCGCCGACCGCCGCCGCGCCCTCGCGCGACACCGCGCCCAAATATCTGTTGATCAGCGCCCATAGTCGCGCGGCCTTGAACCAGCTCGCCGCCGATTATGCGACGCGGCTCGCCGAGGCCGAGCCAGACGAGGCTGCCGAGATTGTCGCTGCCGCCGGCCATCGCCGGGCGCGTCTGAGCCAACGGTTGGTGATGCCCTATACCTCGAAGGCGGATCTCATCGCCCGCCTCGGCAAAGTCGAGGACGAAGCCGCGGACGCCACCGATTTCGCAGTCGGCACGGCGCCCGAAGCAGAAGCGCGGGTCGCCTTCGTCTATTCCGGCAATGGCAGCCAATGGGCCGGCATGGGCGTCGTCGCCTACGCGACCAACCCGGCATTCAAGGCGCGGTTCGATGCGATCACCAAGCTCTTCGAAAAGCTCTCCGGCTGGTCTCTGGCCGCGGCCATGCAAAGCACCGATCTCGAAGAGAAGCTGACTTATACGAAGATCGCTCAACCGCTCCTCTTCGCGGTTCAATCCGCCGCCACGCACGCGTTGAAGTCCTACGGGCTCGTGCCCTCCTTCGTGCTCGGCCATAGCGTCGGCGAGGTGGCCGCTGCCGAAGCGGCGGGCATTCTCGACCTCGAAAACGCCGTTCGCATCATTCACTTCCGCAGCCTGCATCAGGAGACGGCGCGCGGTCGCGGCGCCATGGCCGTGGTCGTCGGCGCGCGCGAGGCGACCGATGCGTTGATCGCCGAGATTCCCGAGCTCTCGATTGCCGCGACCAACAGTCCGCGGGCCTTCACGATTTCAGGCAGCATCGAGGATATTGAGCACGCCTGCACGCTTGCGCGCTCGTTCAAGGCGCGCGTGCGCCGGCTCGATCTCGCCTACCCGTTTCACAGTCATCTCCTGGCTCCGGTGGAGGCGCCGCTTTTGCGCGACCTCGCGCATATCGACCTCGCTCCGGGCACGATCGCCTTCATGTCGACCGTCTCGGGACAACAAATGCCGGGCCACGAACTCGATGGCCATTATTGGTGGCGTAACGTGCGTGAGCCCGTCCGCTTCATGGAGGCGGTGCAGGAATCGGCACGCCTCGGCGGCAGGCTTTTCATCGAGATCGGCCCGGCAGCGACAGTTCTTTCGCATATCAATGACAGCGCCGAGGCGGCGGGCTTCGATATAGCCAGCTTCTGCGTTCTCGACCGCAAGAACAAAGTCGACCCCTTCCCGCAAGCTTTCGCGACGGCGCTCTCCCGCGGCGCGGCGATCGACGCCGCGGCGAGCTTCGGCAAGGATCCCGGCGCACGCGTCGAGTTGCCGACCTATCCCTGGCAGCGCAAAGCCTACAGGCTTCCGGAATCTGCCGAGTCGCCCGGCATCATTCGGCCGAGCGCGTGGCATCCGCTGATCGGTGCGCGGTTCTCCCCCGAAAAGCCGGAATGGCATAGCACGCTCGATACCATGCTCTTGCCCTATCTCGGCGATCACAAGATAGAAGGGCAGGCCGTGCTGCCCGGCGCCGCCTTTCTCGAAATGGCGCTCGCCGTGGCGCGTGACTGGCTCGGCGTCGAGAGCGTGACAATCAGCGATCTCGAGATCGTCTCGCCGATGCATCTTGCAGCAGATAGTTCGCGCGAGGTGATGTGCCATGTCTCGCCCAGCATCAACCTCATCGAAATCGTCAGCCGCCCACGCCTGACCCAAGGCGCCTGGCAGACCCACGCGACGGCGAAGATCGTCAAGGAGGCGGGGCAGGTCGCGGCCATGCCGGCATGGAGCCCGCCCGAAGGCAGCGCAGTCGGCCCCGAAGTCATCTACCAAGCGGCTTCCTTCTCCGGGCTACTCTTCGGGCCGGCCTTTCGGCAGGTCGGCTCGGCCTGCCGGGTCGCGCACGACCAAATCCGCGTCGACCTCCTGGAAGCGGCGGGAGACCCCGATTACGGGCTCCACCCTGCCCGCCTCGATTCCTGCTTTCACGGCCTGATCCTTCTCTTCTCCGAGGCGATGCAGGAAGCAGCGGGTGTCGCTTATATTCCGGTGCGCTTCGGCGAAGTGCGGCTACTGCTGCCGGGCGTCGGCATCGCGCATGCGCAGATCGACGTGCAGCGCTGCGACGAACGCAGCATCATCGCGAATTTCGCGCTTTTCGATGCGGAAGGCGCCCTGATCGCGACCTTGCGGGAAGCGCGTTATCAGGCGATCCGCACGTCGCGCGCGTCAGCCGACTCGACGCAGCCGCTCTGCCAAGCATCGGTGCTCGCCTGGGAGCCGACCGCCGCGCGCAACGACAAGCCTTTGCCCGTCGCTGCGATCCATGAGGCCGCGCGCGATCTCGGTCGCCTGCAGGATAGGGACGCGCTCACGCCCGATTTCGTCCTGCTCGAAGGCTGGGCGACCGCAGTCGCCTTCCATGCCGCGAAGGATCTCGCCGCGGGCCAAGAAATGGGCCTCGACATCGATCCTGAAGCGCTTGTCGACGCCGGGCGGTTGCCGGCCAATGCACGCGCATGGTTCGAGGATATGCTCGTCGCACTCGAGCGTTCGGGTCTCGCAAGCCGGCAGGAGAAAGTCTGGCATCTCGACACAACCGTCGCTCTCCCCGATCCCGAAACCGTTCTGCGTGCCTTTGCGGCCGACCATCAGCGTTCCTTCGCCGAGCTTCTGCTCGCAGCAAGCGTCTCGAGGTCCCTCGAAGCTCTTGTCGCGGGCGATCTCGCGGCCTTCAACCGCCCGATCGCGGCGTCGACGCTCGACGCATTCGAGGTTGGCGGCATTCAAGCGGTGTCCGCTGCCGCCTGCCTTTCGGAATTGCTCGAGCGCTCAGTCAAGGCATGGCCGAAGGATCGCGCGATGCGCATCCTGCAGATCGGCTACGGGCCTTTGTCGAGCCGCGCTGTGGCGCTCGCCGCAGCCACGCATGCGCGGCTGACGATCTTCGATCCGGAACGCCGGCGCCTGGAGCGGGCGCGCCTCTCTTTCGACGCGCACGAGAATATGCAGTTCATCGACAAGCTCGCGGATTTGCCGCAGCGCGGCTTCGATATCGTAATCGCGTCCGAAGCCTTGCAAGGCATGAGCGCCGATCCCGTGGCGCGGGCGCGCCTGCAGCAAGCCATGGCGCGCGGAGCCGTCTTCGCGGCGATCGAGCCGCGACCGTCCCTCTTCCGCGACATGGTCTTCGGCCTGCAGGCGGCCCGGGCCGGCGACGCGGCGCTTCCCATCACCGGGATCGTCTCGGAGGCCGGCTGGATCGAAATGCTCCAAGCGCTTGGCCTATCGGAGACGCGCGTCGATAGCGTCGCAACCGAGGCGGGCACGGCTTATCTCTTGAGCGGCCAAGCCGCGTCCGAACGCCGGCATTGGGTCGGCGAAGGCAACGTCCTCATCGTCGCCGACGGCAATGCCCGCGGCACGGAGACGACATCGGCCTTCGCAACGCTGCTTGCATCTTCGGGGCTGCATGTCGCCATCGCGCTCGATAGCGATCTCGACGAGCCGCGCGACGACAAGCCCGATACGGTGATCTTCTTCGCCGGCGCATCGGAAGATCATTCCGCCGCTTTGCGCTCGCTCGCCGAAAAATGCCTGCGGCTCAAGCTCTGCGTCGAACGGCTCGGCGGCCGCAAAACGACGCTCTGGGTGGTGACGTCGGGCGCCACCACCGCGGACGGCCGCACGCAGGGCAATGTTGCGACGGGCTTCTGGGCTTTTTCGCGCACGCTCGCCAACGAATACCAGAATATCGACATGCGCCGCGTCGATCTCGCGGCTGATCTCAACTCCGACACGATCGCCGAGCGGCTGCGCGACCTGGTGCTGTCGAAAACCGACGAGACCGAGATCGTGCTCGGCGAGGTCGCGACCCGCGTCGTGCGCTTCGAAGCGCCCGCGGCTCGCAACCGCGCCGGCGGCGCGCCGGCTGAAGCGGCGCGCCTCGAGCGCGGCGAAGGCTCGGGCATCGACCGCATTCATTGGGCGCCCATCACCCGGCGCTCTCCCGGTGCCGGCGAAGTCGAAATCGCCGTCGAAGCGACAGGCCTCAATTTTCGTGACGTGATGTGGGGGCTCGGGATCCTGCCCGAGGACATTCTCGAAAACGGATTCGCGGGCCCGACGCTCGGTCTCGAATGCGCCGGCCGTATCGCGCGCGTCGGCTCCGGCAATCACGGCTTCAAGCCGGGCGATTGCGTGATCGCTTTTGCAAAATCGGCCTTTTCGACCCATGTCACGGTGCCGGTGGCGGTCGTCGCGGCAATGCCGCGCGGTCTCTCGCCTGAGGCGGCGGCGACAATTCCGGTCACTTTTCTCACCGCCTATTACGGCCTCATTACCTGTGGCAATTTGAAGAAGCGCGAATGGGTGCTGATCCATGGCGGCGCCGGCGGCGTCGGCCTCGCCGCGGTGCAGATTGCCCAGTGGCGCGGCGCCCGGATCATCGCGACCGCGAGCTCGCCGGAGAAGCGCGCGCTTCTCAAGGCGCTCGGAGTCGACCACGTCTTCGATTCGCGCACCGGCAGCTTCGTCGACGAGGTCAAGGCCGTTACCCGTGAAGGCGTGAGCGTCGTGCTGAACAGCCTTTCCGGCGAAGCAATGGAACGCAGCATCGGCGTGCTGCGCCCCTTCGGCCGCTTCGTCGAGCTCGGCAAACGCGACTATGTCGCCAACACGCATATCGGCCTGCGGCCCTTCCGCCGCAACCTCACCTATTACGGCGTCGATCTCGATCAACTTCTCTTGAATGACGCCGCGGCCAGCAAGAAGCTCTTCCAATCCGTGCTGCGGCTCTTCGAAAACGGCACGTTGACGCCGCTGCCTTACCGTACTTTCGAGGCGCATGAGATCGTCGATGCGTTCCGTCTCATGCAGCAGTCCGGCCATGTCGGCAAGCTCGTCGTCAAGCCGCCGGCGGCGCACGATATCCGCCTGCCGTCGACCGGCGGCTTCGAGGTCGCCTCCGACAAGACGCATCTCATCACCGGGGGCCTCGGCGGCTTCGGCCTCGAAACGGCGCTCTGGCTCGCCGACAAGGGCGCCCGCCATATCCTGCTCGTTGGGCGCAGCGGCGCCGCGACGCCCGAGGCGCAGGCCGCTGTCGCGGCGCTCGCAGCGCGCGGCGTGAAGGTCCGCGCCGAAGCGCTCGACATCGCCGACAAGGCGACCACGCAGCGGCTTTCGTCGATCCTCGGCCGGGACATGCCGCCGCTCGCCGGCGTCATTCATGCCGCCATGGTGCTCGAAGATGCCCTGATCGCCAATCTCGACGCCGAAAAGTTCGAGCGCGTGCTGCGGCCGAAAATTGCCGGCGCCGAGCTTCTCGATGCGTTCACCCGCAGCATGCCTCTCGATTACTTCGTGCTGTTTTCTTCAGCCACGACCATGATCGGCAATCCGGGCCAGGGCTCCTACGTCGCCGCCAACGGCTATCTCGAAGGTTTGGCGCGCCGTCGTCGCCGTGCCGGCTTGCCCGCTCTGGCGATCGCCTGGGGCGCGATCGAAGATGTCGGCGTGCTCGCGCGCGCCAAGGGAACCCGCGAGACGCTCGCAAGCCGCGCCGGCGTCAAGGGGCTGAAGGCTCGCGATGCTTTGGGCCTGATGGCCAAGGCGCTCGCCACCGCGACGATGTCCGAGGACGAGGCGATGATCGTCCTGGCGCCGATCAATTTCGCCACGGCGCGGGAGCATTTGCCGGCGCTTCGCTCGCCGACCTATGCGGCGCTCGCCCGCAATGCGCAGAGCGCCGAAGGGGGTGAGCGCGCCAAGGTCGATGTCTCTGACATGCTCGCGCACGATACGCCTGAAAACGTCCGCAAGACGGTGAGCGGGCTGATCGTCGAAGAGATCTCACGCGTGCTTCGTCTGCCGCGCGAGGACGTGAGCCGCACCAAAGCCCTTTCCGAGATCGGCCTCGACTCGCTGATGGCGGTTGAACTGGCGCTCGGCCTCGAAGAGCGTTTCGGCCTGAAGGGATCGCTGTCGGCTTCGGCGAGCGGCTTCACAGTCGTCGAGCTGGCAGATCACGTCGTCAATCTCGCGACCGGCTCGATGACGGGCGAGGATAGCATCGCCAAAGGCATGGTCGAGCGCCATCTCGGCAACGATGTCGATGCGCAAGCGCTCGAAGCCGCTTCGGCTTTGGTCTGGCAGAAAAGCCGGAGCGTCAAGGACATCCTTCACTGAACCGGTTCAGCCGCTGGCGCCGCCTGCCTGTACCGGCGAAGCCGGTCCGGCACCAGAGAGCTGCGTCACCAGCGCATCAAGGCGCTACCCCAGGCCATGCCGGCGCCGATCGCCATCATCGCGATCAGATCGCCCTCTTGAAGGCGGCCGGCGCGATTGGCTTCGTCGAGCGAGATCGGCAACGACGCGCTCGACGTATTGCCGAAGCGGTCGAGATTGAGCCAGCATTTCTTCAGGGGAATCTCGAGCCTTTCGAGCACCGATTCGACGATGCGCGCATTAGCCTGATGCGAGACGATGTGCGTGACGTCTTGCGGCGTGAAGCCATTGGCGATCAGTGCTTCCAACACCGCTTCGGGCAAGACGCGCACCGCGAATTTATAGATCTCGCGGCCGTTCATTGCTACCTTGTGCATCTTGGCTGCGAGCACCTTCTCGGACTGCGGATGCTGACTGCCGCCTCCGGGAATCTGCAGGATATGCGCGGCCGTCCCGTCGGAATGCAAATGCGCCGAGAGGAGCCCATGGCGGGGATCCGCCGTCGGCCCGACCACCAGGGCGCCGGCCGCGTCGCCGAAAAGCACGCATGTGTTGCGGTCGTTCCAGTCAATCAGCCGGCTCAATAGCTCGGCACCGATGACGAGCACGCGGCGCGCCGAGCCGGATCTGATGAATTGGTCGGCGATGGTGAGGCCATAGAGAGAGCCGGCGCAGGCGGCCGAGAGATCGAAGGCGAACGCACGCTTGGCGCCGAGCTTTGCTTGCACGATGACGGCACAAGACGGCATCGGCATGTCGGGCGAGATCGTGCCGACGATGATCATGTCGAGATCGGCTGCGTCGCAGCCTGCCATTTCGAGCGCGCGGCGCGCCGCTTCCGCCGCCATGTCGGAGGTGACTTCGCCCTCGGCCGCGATATGGCGTTTCTTTATGCCGGTGCGCGCGGTGATCCAGGCATCCGTGGTATCGACCAATTTTTCGAGATCTTGGTTCGTCATAACCCTCGCGGGCGCATAGGCTCCTGTACCGAGGATCTTGG
>Ga0116227_10011022_pt1 | contig 15416 bp, 17 predicted proteins | sample S1TSphgellanicum_FD_89693 | JGI IMG/M metagenome (GOLD analysis project Ga0116227, IMG submission 89693) | Host-associated microbial communities from peat moss isolated from Minnesota, USA - S1T2_Fb - Sphagnum magellanicum MG | ecosystem: Host-associated > Plants > Peat moss > Unclassified... | reverse complement strand
GGTGCCCCAACCACACGGGTAACCCCCCGCTGACGCACCGGGCCCCCGCCCCCCCCCCCCTCCCGGGGGCGTCCCCCCTTTGGCCCCCTTGGGGGTTGGTACCCCCCGGGTGGGGGGGGGGGGGGGGGGGGGGGGTGGGTGGGTTTTTTTTTTGGTGTGGGATATTAATTGGGTATTAGAACAAGTATATGCATATATATGCTCGTTCGAGCTTACTTTTTCAAAAACTCGAACCCTTTCTTACTTAGCATTTTCTAAAAGTTAACACCCGTCACCCCCCCCTCCCCCCCCCATAATTGATGATTTTAAAATTTCAAAATATTCGTAACTGGACCCAACCTCGGAGAATAATAGTGCAAGAACATGTTTCTCAAAAACCACCCCCCCCTCTTAGGGTTTCTTTGACTTGGAAGTGTGCAATTTTTTTAAATCTCCTTAAAAATAAATGAATCAAACCCAAGTAATTCTTTGAATTTTTTATTTTCAATTACTCGGACTTGACTATTACCCCGAAGAAGAAGAAGGAAAAAAAAAAAAAAACCCCACCCTACAATGGTAATGGCCTTTCTTCTTTTTTTTCTTTTTTTTTTGGCTATGGCAATTGGTGTTTGGTTCACTCAAAAGGCATGTGGTGGGGCCTTTACCAAAATCAAGAGCATTAATTGCCATAAAACTCTAACTTTCAAAGTTGGTTTTCTCAAAATGGTATATATAAAAAGCCATGCATGTGATTCTAGTCAAAAAAGGTGTGTTTGGAAATGTGTGTGTGTGTGTGTGTGTGTATGTTTGTCTAACAAAGTTTCTTCCATGGTTCACCTGAAATTGGGGCCTTCTTTTTAAACTAAGAACATAACATAATACACCTTCGAAAGTACTTCCTTCCAAGTTTCCAAGTTCCCCAATGATGGACATAATTTTTTACTTATGAGAAACCATTGTAAAGTGGAGTTACTTTGTGAGTAGAATGTCTACTTTTGTCATCATGGTGGCAAAAAGAGTTGTATATAGTAAAGGGGGGCCAAGCATCCAATGAAGAGATTTTTGGGTGGTATTCGGCCAATATGGATATGGCAAGAAAAGGGCGGTCAAGGTGACTTGAAGTTCGTTGGAGATGGAGTTGCACCGTGGTTGCTTGCTTTGTCATGCATGCACTTGAGAGATCCAACAAACAAAATTGTGACACAAAAGAAGCACCTTTTTTTGTGCACCCTTTTGTGCATTTGGTCGGGGTTTTGAAAATTTTCTCAAGTTCAAAAGAACATATGTTACTAAAAGACAAGCCCGCATTTGCAATACTCAAGTAAGTGGCCATGGTCCATGGATGACACCAACAACACACCTCCATCATTTTGTTCAGCTACTAATGCTTCATGGCCATTACATCACTTGTTTGAACTTTCATCCTTTACGTGTAGCGGTATGTATGCCCCAAAGGAGTGTAGTGTTTGTTGGCCTTCAAGCCTACCAAGGCAAGGATTATTATGTTCAGATTCATTATAGAGTATATAGTAGCTTAAGGGATTTTGGGCTTGTGTTGAAACTTGAGATTAGTTGTTATAGAGTTCTAATATCTTGAAGGATTTTGGTTTATTTTAGGGATTTTGGGCTTGTGTTGAAACTTGAGATTAGTTGTTATAGAGTTATAATATCTTGAAGGATTTTGGTTTAGGGTTTAGGGATTTTTTTGAAGATTATATTTTTGGATGGTGAAATGTTTGAGTTTTGATCATTTTCTTCTTTTGCCTTAAGATACCCTTTTTATGTAAACTAGTGTGACATGTGCCGATTGGCCCAAGTGTTACCACGTCCTCAACTGATTTTTCCTTTCAAAACCTGGTTTTTTTGGAATTTATTTTGAATTTTCAGTGGCAGAAATCACTTCAAAAAATCAATATCTCCCACATTCTGAATCCAAATCTTACCAAATAAATTCCATTAAATCCAACTCGCCAAGATCTTTCCAAACAACACCAAAGGCACAATCCAATTCTTCCTAAAATTTCAGCTACTATTTAATCTAATTTAATTTTCAGCGAAGAAATCATTCAACATTCAAGAACTTTGAATGGTTCTCACAATTTAATGTAATGAATCAAAGAAAATTGTTCAAAACATGCCATAGAATCCATATTCCTCACTCATATATATATATATATATATATATATTCCTTAAAATGAGATTTGCATCCAACCAACTGAATTCTCCACGGTTCAACAAGACTTGAGGACGGGAATTTCGAACAAGAGAGGGAGCCCAAAGGGACACGCATTCCCTTCTGTAAAGATCTATTTGTGCTACTATGCAGCATATGTATGTATCGTATGTATGAAATGATTGAATTGGCTGATTCTGCCTGAAAACTCGGCCGAATCAGCAAGTGTCATTCAGGAGAATCCTCAACTCACATATGGGCCACCACCACCATCGATGCTTTACAAGTTGTTGATGTCAAAGCTGCTGCCTCCTTCACATGAGGTTGGCCAAAAGTGAATTGATGCCACTTGTCCACTCCGATCACAAAATTGCAAAGTTATTCTTCAAATCAAAGAACCTTCGTAGTAGTAATCGAATCAATCACAGAACATACAAGAGCCCTAAAATTAGTACCGACCAAACAAAACCCAAAACCCCCCATGTACATACATAGTAATGTAAAGAGGAAAATCAGAATCAAAATGGGTATTTATTTTTCTTTTAAATTTTTTATTAAAAAAAATTCTCTCTCCTCAAAATTTTAGTAATACCCACCAAGGACAAACAAATGGTGTTTGATCCCAGGTAAGATCCTATATTCATACTAGGGTGGTAGCTCACATACCTACCTATGAATTTTGTTTTAGGGAGGGGGAGGGGAGTAACCCAAAACTTTTCCCAAACATGCACCACTTTCAGCAATGCCATGACAATTGTCAACAAGTGCTAACTAATTTAATGATAATAATAGTAATAATAATAATAATCTTCTTCTTCTTCTTCTTCTTCTTTAAAAAAGATGCATCCTATTTTCAAGTTTTGTACATGAAGACTTGAAAATAGGTTGCATCTTTTCAACCCACCACATTGGTGTTGTGTGTGTGTGTTTGTGTGCTGCTGCTGCTTCATGCACAACAAAGTCTTGAATCTTCTTTCTTGTTTGTGCCCACAGAATTTGTGGAGCTGGGGATCTGAAGCAAGGTGGTCTTTGTTGTAGTACCAATTATCATCATCTTATTATCAACCCATGGATTGGAATGTGCTCAAACAAGCAAGCAATTAGCAGCCAGCAGCTGCATCAGCACAAGAGGAGCAACTACAACTATGTACAAGCAGTTGTAGCACAAGAGGAGGAGGAGGAGTTGTTGTTGTTGTTGTTGGTGTTGGTGTTGTTCATGATGATGATCATGACACGCCACCCAGTTAGAGCGATTTGAGGGATTCAACGCTCTGTTATTGGTGATGATGATGAGAGAACACGACCCAGTTAGAGAGTTTTGAGGGATTCAAAGCTCTGTTGTTGTTGATGATGATCATGATGAAAGAAAACCACCAAGTTTTGAGGTATTCAAAACTCTGTTGTTGTTGTTGTTGTTGATGATGATGATGAGAGAACACCACCCAGTTAGAGAGGTTTGAGGGATTCAAAGCTCTGACAGCAGAGAAGAGTAAGGAGGAGCAGGAAGAGGAGGAGGCGGAGGAGAAGGACGGGTGTGAGTTTGCACTTCTAGAATTGGCAAGGAAGATGATGAATTGGGTAGTCATGCCATGGTCCTTGAAGTCATGGACAAGGTGGTCTTCTTCTTCTTCTTCTTCTTCTTCTTCTTCTCATGTTTCAGTGACTGTGACGGTTTTTCTCTTCGCTTTGTTCAGCTTCCTCCTGTCGTGCACTACACTTTCTCTCTCAGGTAGTGCCTTGGTATCCTTCACCATCTCCAATATGACCGCCTTCTTCATCAACGACGATTTCAGCAACAACCCGATGATCATTGCAGCAAATGCAAGCGACAATATAGCAGCAGCAGCAGCTGCTGCTGTAGGAGGAGGAATTCATCAAGGCAGCAGCTTGAATCTTAGTTACAGCAACTCAACGACGACTGTAACAGAACGCAATCCTTCAATCCAGTCAGTTGTCACAGATGATGATCTACCAGCTGCTCCAGGTTTAATTCATTGGGAAGAAGACAAGTCCAGCCGCCAAGAAGAATCAGAAAGTCTTGGAAGCAACTCCACCACCACAACAACAAAAGCTCAGGTCCTGAGTGCTCCTCCTTCAGTCCTGGAGTCATCATGGGTCCTCACGGCTCTCACTCCTGCAGATCAACAACAACAACGAGTTGTTCTTGACAGCCGAGAAGAATCTGAATCTGGTGATGCATCATATGGAGTTGAAGATCAAAAGAATCTCTCTTGGTCGCCTTCTGTTGTTGTCGTGCTGGGTCCTTCTTCACTTGTGGACGAGACCACGAAGCCGGGTCACATGAACCAAGCAGCAGAAGATGAAGAAGAAGAAGCAGAAGCAGCAGCAACAGCACCAGCACCAGTTTCTCCTACTCCATCTCCTGCAATCTTGCCACTCCCTGAGAACTTCCAGCAGCAGGTGGAGAAGTTCTTGATGCCAATTCTGAGCTACCAGGTGGGTGCTGGCAACCAGCTGATGGAGTACATGTCGGCTGCCATCGTTGCTCGTGCTCTCAACCGCACTCTCTGCCTTCCAGACTTCTTCCCAGGTCCCACCAGACACACAGGTACAACAATACACACAAATCTACACACCCATCTTCTTCTTCTTCTTCTTCTTCTTCTTCTTCTGCTTTGATTTTTCCACCAGAGTTTGGTTGAAGAATCTGATGCTGCAAACCCAGCTTTTGAATCACTTGCCAATTCCATGTTGCTTGCAACAGCAGCAGCATCAGCAGCAGCACAAGTGTGTTGTTTTTGTTACAAAGTTCAAGTCTAGCAATTGGGAGAACTTTCTTTGTTTCATCTTCTTTGTCTTCTCCTTATGGAGTTGGGGATTGATCAGGGATATCAGTCAAGGGAGGAAGAGGAGAAGAGGAACACGGCTGGTTGGCAATGGAGAATCGGTATGACAAGGCAACTTTGTCAAGATTCGTACGTGTTGCATCCAATGACAATTGCTTGAAGCAGTGTCATTCAAAGCTTGATGCACGTTGGCTGCTGAAACCTATGCGTGAGCCCATTCTCAGGGACTGGAAGTCATTGCCCGCAACAAAAGTGCGCCTGCCATCTTCTACTCCCTCAAAACCTTCTTGCACAATTCTTTCTTCCTTCTTGTTGCGAGAAATCATTCTATCTTCTTGCAACAAGAAATTCTTGTTGCTGCAGTTCGATGTCAAGATTGAGGTTCTTCTTGTTGTCTTGATGACAAGCTAAAGGATCCTTGTGAAAAAAGATTCATCAAGGAACAAAGAAAGAAACAGAATCAAGACATTCATTGCACATCAATCATGCATGCAGCAGCAAAGAATGAAAGAAAGAAAAATCCACCAGATCTTCTTGTGAGGGAATGAATAGCCCCTGTGCCAAACAGATGGTCTAGCCTTGCACCAAGATAGATGCATTCCAATGTTCTGTGGAAACCAAAATGCAAACCCAAACAATTGAAAATGAGCAGCAAGCTGATCAAATCTCTGACAATCTCCACAATCATATATTGCAGTTCACAAACTGGGGTCTCACATCCAGAGACAGAGAGAGAGAGAGAGAGAGAGATTCAATTTGGGGATTGATGTATGGTGGTATTTGCATACATTGGCAGGAAGCTCGGAAACTCTCTTCAGATTGGGTGAAGTGGCAGACACCAGGTGACATAGCTGAATCGCTGGGGAGTTCAAATGAACACTGTGTAGGAGTGGGCGGCTTATACCCAGGCCTAAGGTGGAGAGGAGGATTTCTAGCAGTGTCTGCATTTCTGCAACCTTCAAAAGCAGTTGCAACTCTGGTAGATAAACTGCAAGAGTTGGCAATTGGAATCAATGTCCCGTACCTTGCAGTCCACTGGAGGTTTGAGGAATCTGAATGTGGACCTCACAAACTTGGGCTATGCTTTGTTCGCTGTAGTGATGGAGCTGTCATTGACTCTGGCCTGCATCCTGATGCAAAAGAATGGATTGGACTGTCCATAGATCAGTGCAAGGGCAATGGCCATGCCTCGGGCCATTTCCGAGGAGTGGGTCTTGATAAATTCGACGTCTTTGATGCCATCTTTGATCATGCTCAAAAGAACAATGTCAAGACTGTGTACTTGGCCACAGATGGGTGGATCCGAGGTGAACAAGGTGTTGCACTTGTCCAAGAGGTAAAGAATTTGTGATGTAATGTAATGTTGTTGTTCAGACATCATATTTGTTGCAAGTAGACTGCCTGACATGCTTTGATTTTCCAGCTTGGTAAGGAATTTCAGAGGACTCTCAGGTTTGAACTTTTACCACATTCATGCTGACTGGTACTCGAAAAACTCCATGCTACAAATTTGGTGTGCAGGCTGTAGAGGAGTTGAGGAATCGTGGGCTGGCAGTTGTTGGACTGTGGAAGATTAAGAATCTTCCCAACTTTTCAAATGGAAGAACTTTTGACCCTGAGTCAACTCTTGGGGAAATACCGGTAGATCTTCACCCCATCATCTGCATGGCCTGGTGCTGTGTGTTTCCAGATTCAAGGATGTTGGCATCAATCATCTTCACGCCCACTATTATAATCTTCACTTTCTTAATTTGAGTGGAGAATTAACCACTTGGAACCACAAGACAAGAAGGAGAAGGGGAAGAAAAATTAATGTTGAAATTATCATGTCTGTGTTTCAGGTATATAGTCAGCAAATTGCACTGATTGAGCAGGAGATTTGTACCAGATCGACTGTGTTTCTTGGCAGTGGGCAATCAACCTGGAGCCTGGCAGTATTTCGGCTGCGGCTGGCTCGTCGTCGTGCAAAACAGATTCTTGAATCCCGACAACAATTGGACAGCAGCAGCAGCAGCAGAGGGGGAGCTGAGGAGAAGCAAATACAGGAGGTACTAATCAAGCAAATAGAGGGAGATGAAGCAGTAATCGAAGAATTGATGAGAGACAAGCATGCTGCAGGTTTGGCCTGTAGATTTCCTCGATATTTCAACAGGATAAGATTTAATGCAACTGTGGAAACATATGTGGATGAGGCACCTGATGGCTGGCTCGACCTTGAAGCTTGTGAAGGTCGCATTGGGCGGGGTGGAAAGTGTGAAGTCGCAAAATGCTTTTGATACCCCACATTGCAACAACAACCACAACCACCGTTTTTTCCTTCTTCAGACACTTCAAAGAAATGCTTCAGGTCTACGTCCAAGTCAGTCTTCAGGGAGCAACAACAAACAGACAGCTTTGAAGCTCAACATTCAGCAACCAAGAGAGACATAGGCAGGTAGCTAGATTGGTGCACATAAAAAATCAAGGACATACAGAGACACACATTCAAACCAACAATGTTAACAACAACAAGAAGAGATGTACATAATTCAAGTTCAGGGTAGAAAGAAACATTCAATAGATGGATATACCCTGAGAAGAGAGGGATTGATTGCCTACTGTCCCTAGTAGTAGTAGTTTGAACTTGAGATTATTGTCAGAGCAAGCTCCTGTTGGGGCAGATTCAAAAGGTGGGTGGGTGGGTTCACTGACAGAGGATGGACATCTACATTCCCACTACAACCAGAAAAAAGAGGTAGCAGAAATTTGCTATCTATCAATCAATTAATTCAAAGAGAGAGAGAGAGAGCATCTGTTTCTGGGTGTTCCTAGCTCCGCAGTTGCTTATAATTAGCACCACCCACAACAACAACAACAACAACAAATGATTGATTCCTGTATTTGGCCATCAACAACAGACATGAGAAGAAGAATAAAACTCTTTGCTGTTATCTGTGGCAGCAGCATAGAAACTCCAGGCTTTCTTCATGTGAGATGGTGAGCTTTTCCACAAGTGGTGGTGCATGGGTGTGTAATATACGTATATGGGTTTGCTGTTGTTACAGTTGTCATGATCCCTCATCCACCAATCTCACCAGGTTCCATGGATTCAATGGGTTATCCCACACCCACAAGTGCAGCTTTGTTTATTTGTTTGTTTGTCTGACCTAATTGCTTTCACAGGGTTTCTTTTGTTTCTTCACGAATTTGATCATGAGATGTGTTTTCTGAGTCCATCTGGCCTTGCGTTGCGTAGAACAAAATATGCTCACAAGTCTGAACCCAGAGAGGCAGAGGCAGAGATATGTTGCACACAGATAGAGACAGAGACATATATACACAACCCATTGTCCGATTTGTGTCTTGAACCTGATTCCCGACAAATCCATGTCGCCAGCAACCAAGAAAATGGTTCTGAACATACGCAGGATGTCGCGAACACGGGCCATTGGATCCTAGAACAACCATAAGTGGTTACAAAGAAAGAAAGACACAAAGAAAGAATGGGGGGTAGCTTGCGCACCTGTTGGTTCTTTCGTCCGGATGTCTAGTCTGAAGACAGCTTCTTGTTCCATGGTTTTTTCCTCTTCTTCTTCATCTTCCTCCAGATCTAGTGGTGTATGAAGGAGAGAATCAGCACCCGAACAACAAGCAGTCTAGCCTAAAGCTTTTTACTAGATAAGCAGCATTTACCAAAGAGGAGTAGCAAGAACCAGCAGCAAAGAAGAAGAAGAAGAAGAAGATGGCAAAGCTACAGAAGAATTTGGCATCGATCAATGCAAAGATGCGCTTACTGGTGCCGAAGAAAGTGTCCGAAGATGATAAGCTTATAGAGTACGACGCATTGTTACTGGATCGTTTCCTTGGCATTCTTCAAGGTTTGCATGGCGACGACGTCAGAGAGACGGTAATCATCATCCTCGCCATCTCCTCACAGAATTTGTATGCAAAACACACAATCTCGCTGCTACTTCCTCGAGAGAGCCTTTCTGGAGATAACATTCCGTCAAGAATGCTGCAGCAGATCAAGCTCTGCGTGGTCGTGTCCATCATCATCTCTCTCTATCTATTACTGTCTGTCTGTCTTTCGTGTGACCGGAGGACGCAGTGTTCCGTTCTCGCAGTGTAGACTGTCTTGTGATCGGAGGATGGAATCTTCTTCCGTTCTCGCAGTGTCTTTCTTGTGATCGGAGAAATGGAGTATTCTTCCGTTCTCGCAGTTGTCGCACAAATCACCAACACAAAAACACGATTGCAGAAGAATTCGGAGGAGAATCAGAGAGTAGACTTCCGTTCTCTCGCAGTTCCTCGCACAATCAGCAACACAAAAACACAATTGCAGAAGAATACGGAGGAGAATCAGAAACTTTTTTCAAGAATCCAAACAACAGATTGATCGATTGATGCATGTGTGTGTTGAAGCGCGTCTTGAGCTTCCTTTCCGGACGTAAGCAATTGCTGTGACAAATCGAGACAGCAATCAAGCAAACAAGCTTCGATTGCTCAATGACTAACTGACTGACTGCTGGAGAAGCAGCAGCAGCAGCAGATGAAGCTTTTTGCAATAGAAGAAGAAGAAGAAGAAGAAGAAGAAAGAAAGAAACTGCAAAGAATGTGAAGAGCAGATGAAGCTTTTGGCAAGAGAAGTTGAAGAAGAAGAAGAAGAAAGAAGCTGCGAAGAATGCTAAGAAGAGCAGAAGAAGCTTTTGGCAATAGAAGAAGAAGAAGAAGAAAGAAAGAACGAAAGAAACTGCGAAGAATGTGAAGAAGAGCATGCAAAAAAATTGCGCTAAGGCTGTATGCAATTGTTGTTGCAGGTGCAGAAGTGTTACGAGATATCGGGGATGTACAGCAAGATCAACGATGATGGAGAACAAGAAGGAGCGGGGGATTTCCGAAAACTGGAACAACTGGGAGAGCTTCTCAACGCGCTGGACGCAGGAGACTCCATACTGGTGGCCAGTTCCTTCTCGCACCTGCTCAACTTGGCGAACCTGGCGGAAGAAGTGCAGATCGCGTACCGGCGACGCGTGAAGGAGGAGGCCAAGAAAGGCGACATCGGAGACGAGAACAGTGCACTCACCGAGTCGGATTTGGAAGAGACTTTCAGACGCTTGGTGAACCAACTCGGCAAGAGTCCTGTTGAGATCTTCCACGCCTTGAAGAATCAGACTGTCGATCTGGTGCTTACTGCGCATCCTACGCAATCCGTTCGCCGATCTTTGCTTCAGAAGCACACCCGGTGTGTGTGTGTACCAATGCCTCCTCATTCCTCTCTCTCTCTCTCTCTCTCTCTCTCTCTCTCTCTCTCTCTCTCACACACACACACACACACACATAGAATCTAAGAAGAATCAGAAGCTTGTTCACAACACTCTGCTGCGGCACTCTTGGCAAGAAGCTTTGTAGGAAATTGGAATGGATGTTCAAGCAGGTATTGGACATTTCACTAGGAAGGAAGTCTGCAGACAAACCAGTAGCAAGCCAGCAAGAAAGCAAGAAAACTTCGATCTTGAAGAGTTTTGTTGGCAATCCCAGGCGATAGTCGTATGCATGCAAGCAAGCTCAGAGCTTGAAAGAGTTTTTGTTGCCAATGAACACTCAACAACTGTGTTCGGGTGATGATGATGATGGCAGGATTCGCAGTTGCTTGTCACAACTACACCAAAGTGACATTACCAGTGACGAGAGGCAGGAACTGGATGAGGCTCTTCATCGCGAGGTAGGAGATCATCTGATCCTTTGCTTGTTTGGTTGGCTTCTGCTTTGCTTTGCTTTGTTTGCTTGCTTGTGCCTTTGAATCTTCTTCTTTTCTTTTGTGAATTCTCAACATTCTCCAACATCAACTAGGCATTCCCATAAATAAACCACGATGCCAATGAAGCTTGACATCCTGCTTGCAAGTGGAGTAGGGTATAATTTTTTGTTAGGCATGGATGGCGGATGTGGCTGTTTCACATGACAGGGTCCATCATTTAGATGCAAAGAGCGCATTTATGTAAAGCCTTGAAATTTGTTAAGGCTGACGTTGCAACACGTTTACACCCAACCCATTTATGTAAAGCCATGAATTTGGTAAGGTTGATGATGTTGCAACATGTTGTGCAATGACATCTATTACACCCACCTACTGTCAGGAGCTGATGGAAGTCAGAGGTGCTTGGTAGCCATGGCAGCTTATTATCAACACTATTCATGATGAAGAAGGTGATGATGGCTGGTCTGATACCTTTGTGAGTGGAAAGTCTCTTTCTCTCTCATAAAGGTTATGACTGCCACACTCAAATTGTCATGTTACCCCTTCAACAATTGTTTTTGTTGTTGTTGTGATTAATCTCTGCAATGTCATAGAGATGATGTCCTATAACATGGAGGGAAGATTGAAGCCTTTGCCTTTGTTGTGGAAACACCAGTTTATCAGTAGAATATCCTACTCTAGAAATGATAGGATTCGCTTAGGGGGGTGTTCTTTGGCTGTCCAATGTGTGTATTCACATTGTAACCCACAAGCTGGGCCTATTTCAATACTTGAGCTGATGATTTGTAGTTTCCACGTCCCTGTCATACCTGTTTGGTGGCAATTGCCGTTTTGCATATGATCATCCTTTGGTTGATGAATTCAGATTCAAGCAGCATTTCGAACAGATGAAATTCGACGGGCACCACCAACACCTCAGGATGAGATGCGTGCTGGCATGAGTTACTTTCATGAGACGATCTGGAATGGACTGCCTACATTCCTGCGCCGTGTGGACACTGCTCTTAAAACCATTGGTGTAGAGGAGCGATTGCCATACAATGTACCCCTTATTCAATTTTCCTCTTGGATGGGTGGTGATCGTGATGGTGAATCTCTTTGCATTCTACCTCTCAATGAGCTGCTTCATGGATCTCAAGACAGTTGGTGTAGATGAATTTTTTTATTCTGTTATTATAGAAAAATCTATTCAATTGGTGGTTTTGGAATTATGTTTCTGGAACTTGTCATTCCTATAGGTTTACTGACTCAATTCAGTGCTCCAAAGCTCCTTCTGATCAAAAAAATGTGTCAGTTGGGCAGAACATTTCTGTTGGAGATGCTTGTCACAAATGAACACTGTTCAGCTTATATGCCAGCTTGGTATGGAGCATTTTGCAGGGAATCCCCAAGTCACCCCAGAGGTCACAAGAGATGTTTGTCTTCTGGCAAGACTAATGGCAGCAAATCTCTACTTTGGACAGATTGAAGATCTCATGTTTGAGGTTGAGCAGCAGTAACTTCTCATAGTTGCTGAAGTAATCCAAACTATTTATGAGGCAAAGATATGATTTTTTTTGCATATGATAATGTTCTCCCTCAATCTTGATATTTGCTAACTAAATGTTGTCACATGATATCAACAAGCTGTATTAAACTCTTCACCACAGCTGATAAAACTCATGGTAGATTCATCACTTTGAATGGACATGATTATGGTTGCGTCCTTGCAGCTGGCACAAGCAGCCTGAGAGTTGGTTACAAACAAAATGCAACTTGATGGGTGGATTTTGCAGTTATCAATGTGGCGTTGCAGTGAGGAACTCCGTGCCAGGGTTGTCCAGCTAGAGGTATCCAGTAAGAAAGAGGCCAAGCATTTCATTGGTAAAGTATCTTGGTCACATACACCTATGTTTCTGTGCAGCACATTAGTACCCTCAAGTGAAACTGTTCCTGTGAACTATTACTCTCTCATTAATTGGGGCCTGCTGGCTCCCCTCCCTCCAGGGTTTCTTGCTGTGAACTGTTACCAACCAGGTTTTCCATAAGTCAAATATCCTGATGTGTGTATGCACTTATTGAATCCATTTGTGTGGAAAAAGTTCTGTCGTTTAAAAGCTTGATAATGAATTCTGATTCATCTGGGTCTACAGGTGAGAGAGACTTATTGATTGTGAGTTTTATTTGGAAGATTTTGATGGAATACACTCCTGGTGGCAGAATTTTGGAAGACAATACCAGCCACTGAACCTTTCAGAGTGGTACTAGCAGATATTCGTGACAAGCTCTACCAGACCCGTGAGCGCATGCGACAGCTGCTGGCCAGTGGAAAGAGTGAGATCCCTGTGGAAGAAACTTTCACTAAAGTGGGACAGGTGAGATTCCCACCATCATGTAGAACTCAATTGATGATTGTCATTTGAAAAATCTGAATAAGCACCTACGACAAAATATTTACTGATGTTTCTGTGTCTGTGGAACAGCACCTCCCAATCTTGAGGCCATGGGGAGGGAAGAATTTTAAGGCGTTCTGTACTAGTCCATGTGTGGCATGAGTTTCTAATCTTTCTATGTACAGGTGTCTCGCTAACAAACAAGATCATCATTCCCACCCCTTCACAATACTATCACACATCCAACACAAAATATCCTTACAACAACAGGACCTCAAAGAGGCCAAGAGAATTGCTAATTTTCAAGGATTTTGGTTTTTCTGGTTATTGCTGGCCCTGAACTCTCTCCACATGGATATTTTGAATCCTGAAATTCTACATAGTCTTGGTGCTGCTAAACAAATTCCTCTTGGGAATGCTTGGTTGTACACTGCAGTTTCTTGAGCCTTTGGAGCTGTGTTATAGATCACTCTGTGAGACTGGTGATAAATCCATTGCAGATGGTAGCCTGTTGGACTTCATGCGTCAGGTCTCATGCTTTGGTTTGAGCCTAGTGAAGCTGGACATTCGGCAGGAGTCTGAACGGCACACTGATGTCATGGACACCATCACCACCCATCTTGGCATTGGTTCATACAGGGACTGGCCTGAAGAACAACGGCAGGTATACTGACAACATTTGCAAGACTTCAGTTAGAGATGTTCTTAACTTGGGCATTGGACTCCTGTATAGCAAGCAAAGAATTCTTCAGTTAGCGGCACCCCAGATTCACTGGCAGTTAGTATGACATCTTTAGCATTGTTGCACAGGATGCTCAGAAATAACATGTCATGTGGTGGTTGTTTGGTCCATGTTGCCAGGAATGGCTGATCTCTGAGCTCTGTGGCAAGCGTCCACTCTTCGGTGCCGACCTACCTATGAATGCTGAGATCAAAGATGTGTTGGACACCTTGCGAGTAGTTGCTGAGATGCCCTCTGATTGCTTTGGGGCTTATGTCATCTCTATGGCAACAACACCATCAGATGTTCTTGTTGTTGAGCTATTGCAGCGTGAATGTTTAGTTGCCAAGCCCTTGCGAGTGGTCCCTTTGTTTGAAAAGCTAGCCGATCTGGAGTCTGCTTCAGCTTCAATGTCACGTCTCTTTTCCATTGACTGGTACTTAAGTCGTATTGATGGGAAGCAGGAGGTGAGACATTCTTCCCTTGCCCACTTCAACTAAGTTGCATGTGTAGTTTCCAGAATACCAGATCATTGCTTCACAGCTACACAGACCAATACAACTAAGAAGCATGTGCTTAGCTTTCTGACTGTCTCTGTAAGTGCTGTGAATGCAAAAAAATTTCTTGTTCCTCTAGTCTTGTCTTCTTCTCCCCTTGGGTGCAGGTGATGATTGGATATTCCGACTCAGGGAAGGATGCTGGAAGGTTGTCAGCAGCATGGCAGATGTTTAAGACCCAGGAAGATCTTGTGAAAGTAGCTAAACAGTATGGAGTCCATTTGACCATGTTTCATGGACGTGGAGGAACTGTTGGCAGGGGTGGTGGTCCCACACATCTTGCCATATTGTCACAACCACCTGACACAGTCAATGGGTCACTGCGTGTCACCATTCAAGGAGAAGTCATTGAACAATCTTTTGGGGAAGAAAACTTGTGTTTCAGGACACTACAACGCTTTACAGCAGCCACCCTTGAGCATGGCATGCACCCACCAATTGCTCCTAAACCAGTATGGCGTAGTTTGATGGATGATATGGCTGTGGTTGCAACTGAGGAATACCGCTCAATAGTTTTTGAGAACCCCCTTTTTGTGCCTTATTTCCGTGCGGTAAAATCTGTTCCCGAGCTTTTTATTTCAGGGTTGCATTATAGAGGTACAATGTCATTATGCATGCCTCTATTCGAAGGGAAGAACTCAAAGAAATGTGGAGAAAGTTGTGAGATCACTCCACCCAAGAGACAGAAAACCAAGCAATTGATAACTTCTTGTCCATGATGGTGTAACAGTGAAATTTTCCATTGACAATGCTGTGATATTCCTGTCTCTTAACTCCAAACTTACAAGTGCTTCATTGCATTCCATTGACATCTTGTATCTGCAGACATTTGTGGTCTTTCCCAGCATTGATCAGTAAACTGACATGATATTCATCCCAAATGTGTTTTGCTGCATGTGGCAGTGCACACCAGAGCTGGAGTATGGTCGCATGAACATTGGTAGTCGGCCTTCAAGGAGAAAACCCCAAGGAGGCATCAAATCACTGCGTGCCATTCCTTGGATCTTTGCATGGACACAAACCCGGTTCCATCTGCCAGTGTGGCTGGGACTTGGTGGTGCACTGAAGC
>Ga0116227_10011020_pt1 | contig 15418 bp, 8 predicted proteins | sample S1TSphgellanicum_FD_89693 | JGI IMG/M metagenome (GOLD analysis project Ga0116227, IMG submission 89693) | Host-associated microbial communities from peat moss isolated from Minnesota, USA - S1T2_Fb - Sphagnum magellanicum MG | ecosystem: Host-associated > Plants > Peat moss > Unclassified... | reverse complement strand
GGGGGGGGGGGGGGGGGGGGGGGGGGGGGGCGGAGGGGAGGGGTGAGGGGGGAGGGGGGGTGGGGGGGGGGGGGTGGTTTGGGGAGAGGGGGGGGGGGCGCCCCCCCCCCCCCCCCCCATGGCTTGGGTTGTGAGTCTAAGTGTTGGACTGGGTTCAACTTTTGGTTGCACAACATTCATGAATCACATAGGTGCTTACAAGTGAAGGTTCGAGGAAAGGAGCGCGAGATGTTCGCAATGCACTAAATATTTGGACTCGACACAAGTTTGTAGTTAGACCATGAGACAAAAGATGGTAATCTCAAGCGACAAAGCTTTGAACCACTTGAAAAGTTTGCAACAGGTTGAGTTCCACCCATCTAGGGGTCAAGGTTAGCCAAAGGTTACAAGACAAATCAAAATGCCAAAACTCACCAAGTGCATGGCTTGCCATGTGCAAGTAGTTTAGGTGTTTAACAAGGAGCATGGACAAAGGTGAAGACACAAGAGCATTGAGGCGGATCTAGGTGCGATAGGAAGTGGTTGGGGGCTGGGCCTAGGAACCCAAAGCCTCTGACGAAGGTTTTGGCATAGGCAAGAAGGAGCTGTGGCAACAAGGAAAAAGGTTTGAGGAGTTTGTAAAGCTTGGTTTTCTTCACGACAACTAAATGGATTTTTCCAGTGTACTTTGTACTGTCGTGTTTGCTCAATGGTCGTGGAAATCTGGTGTTAGCGAAGTGCACAGGCAGGTAGGGGCCACAGATTTTGGGCTGCCCTACCCAAGGGAAGTGCCATATCTCCTTGGGACATAGCACTGAAGCATGACACACGGCACTCATTTATTTTACACCTTTATTAAATTTCTCTCAACAAGGTGATTTTGCCATCATCGGCTCATGTTTGCAATACAAGTTGCAGTACTGTTGTTTCCCCCCGCCCCTCTCCCCCCATTTGATTCTGGCCAGGGTGAACCAGCACCCATGGAACCAGGAATCCAGCCAGTTCCATGTCCTGGTTTGAATTAAACTGGAACTGGTTCCAAAACTCGGACCTGATTCTTCTGATTTGGTTTTTCCTACCCAAATCCCGCAATTCGAACCCTCCTCCAAACTGCGTAACTGTCCAACACTGGTCTCCACTCTCCAACAAAATTGCTTTCATTTTGAAAAAGTTAACACTAAGTTGGCACATTCTGCATCAAACAAATTACCCAAAAAAAAACACACTCCCAATTATCATCAATGCATGGGACAAGCAATTAGGCCTATATTTGTAAAAGCTCTCGTCAAGGGAGAGTTCCTCGTCCATGGCTTCTTCCTAAGACTGTCAGAGTTGGAAATAAATAAAGCAGCTTTTAGATCTCCAGACAAAGAATGCAGTAACCATTAACATGTATGTACTCTTGGATTGCATGAAGTAGAGTCTTCCAAAAGAATGAGGGAATTGAATACAAGAAGTCCAATGAAGTGGCAGGAGAAGTTAAGGAGTTTTTTTTTGGGGGGGGGGAGTGCCGAGATTAGTTTAAGTTGTCCATCTTCTTTCTTTCTAAACTTAACATTAGCATTCATACTCTTAAGTAGTTTTTGTCCCCTTCCTAGTTCTGCAAATCTTCACTGAGCAGACTAATAAATAATATGTCTCGCCATGAATGTGCAAATTTGCAGCATAGTTTGAAGGGATTTGCTAATTCACAGCTCTCATTATGCCTTCATAAGGCCATCAAATATGTGTGTGTGCTCCAACAAAGTTCAGTAGTTAAGATTGTTGATCATGGTCGACAAATCATTGTGTTTAAGATTGTTGATCATAGTTGACAAATCATTGTGTTTAAGATTGTTGATCTATATGATCATAGTTGACAAATCATTATAACACAAACAATAATCAAGGTAGGCTAAGTTAATTATGTTACAAATCTAAAACTGCTTAAACCAATACTCCAAAGTCAACTATGAATTATCTTCTTTTGGGGAATTTTGATCATCCAGTAATTAAATGAATACCTTTGAAGATGATCTCAAGAACATTATCAATCCTGACATTAGCCGAGTAAAGTAACCAATCTAGAAGCAGCTCATTGGGGGGAGAGTCTGGGAGGGAATACATGTGTCTTTTACAAAGCATTTGAGCAGGCCAAAAACCCACAACAAATGCACATCATGTTAAAATCAAAAGAATTTTTGTCAACAGATCCAGATTATGTACCGAAAGAGTATTCTTTAAATTAATTAATTATTTGACAAACATGTGTCAAAGTGACCAAGGGTACTATGATATGTTGGGGAATGTAAGTAGTAAGGCAGTCTATAGCTACTAGGTAGGTGGAGGCATCCATGCATGCGGATGGTTAGAACAATATAGGAAACTATAGTGGTTAGCTGTGGGACAAGAATACAATGAAAAAGTGCTTCCTATCCACACACCATCCAGCCTGCATGGTGCATTGAAGAGAACCTCCAACACCAGTTTCAGCCCCCCTCTTTTAGTATGGTATAAAATGGAGCTTCTAGTTGAAGCTAATTTATTTTGTTGATGGAACCTATGACTCAATTTCTGACATCATTCTTCGTGTTCTTAAAACTTCTGGTTTATAGTGGTTCAAAGAAAAACTGAAGTAGGTTTGTTTCCAAATCAATTTTGGTTCTCTGTGTGCACATAGCCCAAGATTGAAGATTTTACAATAAGAAGTGAACTTACCAATGACTTTTTGGAAAAAGTACTACTTGCATACCTTGAAAACAAAACAAAAAGTACTTGTGTGTGTAGAGAACCGAAGCCTCTATTTGCAAAAAGGTTTGCATGTTGGTTCTAATTTTAACAAGAAGCTACTTCTTGGGTCTAGTTCCAATAGGAAGCGGATTTTAAGTTTGATTCTAGTTCTAGTTTTTCAAAATTAAAAACATGTGAGCATTTCTTCGATTATCCCTTTCGAATGACACTTTACATTAGTCTTAGTTTGTTTTGACAAACGATTGTCATTTGCATTTTAAAATATTTTTTGTGCATGTTTGCAATGGTTCTTTCCTTGATTTGACATTGACTTTATTTGGATGACCATTGATTTTCAAATGTTTCTTGGTTTGTTGGGCCTTGCTCCCATTTGGGATGGGACTTTCTCATCAAAAAAATTTAGGATGGCTTGCATCATATATTATCTAGTTTCATACTAGTGAAACTAGATTTTGAATTTAGATGTTGGAGGTGGTTTGGATATTTGACTTATTTACACATCATAGGCATGTGAGGATGCTTGTGGCTTTGTTTAGGCTAGGGGCTTTTTGTTTGGAGAGTGTTTTGGTGTGATGGCTTTGGTTTGATGCTAATTGCAAAGCAAGACTTGTTTGTTTGGTGTGTTTAGCTTGGAGTTTTGTAATTGGTCAATGTTCCAATTTGGTGCTTGTGTTGTCAAAGCAAAAGTTGTTTTGTGTTGATCATGCTAATGGCAACATTTGGATTTGTCTTCTTATCATTTGATATTCAAAATAAACATTTGTTCATTTTTTTGGTTTTTGTTTAGCTTGGAGTTTTGTTGATCAATGTTGCAATTTGTGTTTTGTGTTGTGAAAGTGGGAGGTGTTGTGAATTAATTGTGTTGGTGGCAACATTTGAATTTATTTGTCTTGTCATTTGACATCCAAAGTAAACGTTTGTTGAAGTTTTTATTTGTTGTTTTAAACAACTCTATGAAAGCAAGTAGCAATCATTTGTAGTTTGCCGTTATCAAAATGCCTTTTATTTGCATTAAAGAGATTTGTTGGTGGTCATTTACATCAATTTGTTGCACCCATTTATGCACACATAATATATGCAATGTTTTTCTGTCTATCATTTATAGTAGTGATTCAAAATGTTTTATCTTTTAATTTACTATTGAAAATATCAATCATTTTTTTTTAATATTTGATACTAAAAGAAATTTTTTGATAGGCTTCTTAATCTATTAAAAAATGGTTTTGGGTTTTACGGATAATTGTTACTAGAAAGAGAAAACCAAAATGTTTTAATGAAGGGAATTTTTTTTTTTAATATTTGAATGCAAGTAATAGAAAATAGTTGAATTGTGTTTAATATGCAATGTTCAAGATTTTCATGTTTTGTTTGTTGTTTTTTCCCTAAACATTTTACTATATTTCATGAAATTTTTCCTTTCTATTATCAAAAAAACTTTAAATATTCACAAGATCTATTTTGTCATTGTAATAAAGTTTGACCATCAAGTCAATTTTGTGCAATCAAACCATTTCATGAACCCATTAAGGAAAAAAATTACTAATGAGTTTTCACCTACATGTCGTTCTCAACTTTTTTTTCAATTGTATAATTAATTCTATTTTTAAAAATTCCATGTGGATGGCTATACCTATCAATAAATTGATTTTTTAATTAAATTAACATGTCCCAACCCTAGCCTTGGATTCATAACCAAGGTTGGGGAAAAGCAATAAAGAAACATGTTGAAAATAAACTAAAGCAAGAGAGGCACCTTAAAACATTATAGGAGCCACAAAGGGAAATACTTTTGAAACTCATGGGATGAACTAACACTTTAGGAGTTGGGAATTTTGAAATGTCCTAAATTTTTGGGACAAAAATTATGATTGGCAAACCTTGTGCAAATCAAAAGGAAAAATATAAAATTAAAAAGCCTTTAAAGTGTAAACATAAAACATGAGCTTGCATTCTCCATTTGGAGTTATGAATTAGAAGTTATGGCCCAAAAAAAGGTCAAGAATCAAAATGGCAATTTGAATCCTAACCATTAAAACCCAAGAAACTTAAGCCAAATGACCTCCAAATTGAACATTCAATATACCTTTGTAAAGATCTTTTCAAGGGCTACATTTTTTCCCTTTGAAGCTTGTCAATCAAAGCTTGTATGTAAGAAATTATGAGCTTGTAAAATTGCAAGGCTCATAACTATTTAACAATTTTTGGGACTCCCACTTGAGAATCTTAATACTTTTTGCTATTTGGATGTATCCTTCATAGCTAATCACAAAGGATATCATGGGGGGGGGGAATGATACCTCCTCACAAAGGTTTGGGCCATGTGAATCAAATGAATTTGGGTTGCTTGTGACTAAGTCCAAACCCACTTGGGTCCAATTTTGTGTCGACCAACTTATTGTTTGGTGTGTGTAGGTTTAACTTGTTTATGAACATGCACCAACACCCTTGTCTTAGTCCCATCTCAGAGCTCTTACACATCCCTTTAACCCCAAATGTGCAAATATAGGGAACACACTTTAAGTTGCATTTTGTTGCAACTTTGGGAATCAACTAAATATTCACACTTATAACATTTGATAAGTTTAAGGGTATGTTATGGTATGTGTACATGTTGACCACCAAATGGGATTCACCTTCAAAAAAAAATTTATTCCAAAAAATAACTTTGTTGAACTATAGTCGAAACAATGTCATTACCATTGTTCCATGTCATGAATATGTGATGACATGGTTTGTAACACAAGTTATTCAAATAATTATTTTGGCAAACCTTGTTTATGAATGGATGAAAGATGAACAACATGTGACAAATTGAATGAATGAAGTTTGTGATATTAGTAACAATGTGTTGCCAATAAATTCAAATTTTGATTTACAATTGAAACCAATCATGACTATTTCAACTTGCATACTCAAAAATTAGTCAAGATTTCAAATATAATAGTTAATTATGGCCAAGTGGTGCAAGCTTATCAAAAAATAATAAAACTTTGACAAAATGAATCCATCATCCTTATGGTCATCATTTCCTTGTGGTTTAATTTTTTTTCAAAATGTATGCAAATTCCTTTTTCAATACATCTGTTTCCCAAGGGCTTCTTTGTTGTTCCAAGTAATGTTACTTTTCTTTACATCTTATTATCTATTTACTTCTATGCAAGTGATCATAAGAAATGGGGAAATGGTGCATTTAGGACTTGTCATTATTATACATGAGCCATTCAATTGTTCTTTAGTTTAAATCATTTTTTTCTTATATGCAGTGGGGTAATTTCTTTAGTTGTGTTTTCATTTGCCCTTTCATTTTTATGAGGTTATAACATCAACATAAGAGGAAAACTTAATAATTATATTACAAAATTTTGGATTTTTTAGACATAAAGGTTTAACAACAAAGGGGGTGAAATGATATTGATCAATCTTAATTTTTATACACAAGTGGCGATGAAGAGAAGCAATTATGAAAATTATGGAATTGATTTAGACAACGATGCTCTCATATAGAATGGATTTTATTCATTAAATACAATGAAAGCACCAAGTGGGGGCATTATTAATTTTGTGTCAAACCATGGAGATGATTCATTTTATGGATATTAAGAGATGTAGTGGGCATTAATAATATATTGGAATATAGTTTCATTATTTCTGGAAATAAAAATTGGGTGTGATCATAATCAAACAAACCAAAAACCGTGTCAAACAACCAAAAAACTATCAATTTTGTCAAACATATTCATGTAATGCCACTTTAATGTCATGTTGATCAAGGAAATGTTTGTTAAATGATTTATATGAGTGTTGAAAAGTTCACCCAAAAAAATCTTTCAATTGAATAAAGTTTTGGTTTGGTGAAGAACTTTTGAACTTTAACACCAAAAAATCAATTTATAAAACATTCAGCTAATGACTATTTTAATTTCAAAAAAATTGATGGGAAAAATTTGAAATGATGATAACCTACCATTCACATATGAAAAATACTCATAATTTAAAAATTGTGGTACTCGAAATTTTTAGGATTTCAAAATATAATTTCAAAATGTTCAAATTTCAAGATTCATTTGTTACATGTAAATGGGTCATAATGTGTATGGCATATGAACAAAGTTATGGTTTGTGATACAAAAAAAAGCTTAAGGTAGTTATCATATTTTAATATGATTTTAAATTATGATAAAATTTTAATACGAAACGTAAAATATGGAAATATGTACATTTTTAGACAGTTCATATTTAGTCAAAAAAACCTAACATAAATCATGTAATTTATTGCGGGAATTATAAATATATTTAAAAACATGTTGCAAAAACACCCTTCAAAAATTCCTTTCTATGAAAAATTCAAAATGTCCACAAAAGCCCATTTGTGGTTGTGTCCATTGTCATCATTGGCTCGTTTGATTGTGATTGCATCCAATCAATAATTTTTAGGAAGGTGATTATATTGTAACTAATAATAATTCAAATGTTTTAATGGATTTTTTTGTGGGATTCTCAACATAGTGGAAAGAAAAGGAAAAATCTTTTTTTATCATCGAAATAGGCACAATTCATACCACTAGTGCAAAAGTGGGGTGTAGTTTGTAAACCTAAATAATTGTTCAACCTTAAAAATGAAATAGGTTCACTACACTTTAATTATTTCACCTTAGTTAAAATTATATCACTATAGGGTAACAATATAAACATCATGGTTCACTACTAGTTGACATAATTCATTATTATAAGTTATTATGATAAATAATCTTTTTTTAATGTTGTTTTAAATACCTTATGTTATTTTAGGTTTTACCTTATGTTACTTTAGGTTACACCAGGTTATTTTGAGTTATACCTTAAATTATTATAAGTTATTATACTTTATTTAGTATCATAAGTTATAATTTAATTTATTATAGGCTATTTTATTCTAAGGTATAATAACTTAAAATAACCTAAAACAAAAAATAACATACAAAAAATTGCACATAATAGTTTAAGGGGGAATAATTTAAGGTAAAATAATATAGAATAACCAATAATAGCCTAAATTAATTTTTAATAAAATAATTTTGAATAATCAAGAAAAAAATTATGATATAATAACTAAAATCCCCAAGAATATCTTACAATAAAATAACCAATAGTAGCCTATGAAAGAATAACTAACAATAGCCTATGATAAAAATAGCCAACAATAACTTATGATAGAATTTAAAAAAATATCCAATGGTAAATAACTTAGAATAATCAATAATATCTTATGAAAAAACCCCAAAACAACCAATGGTAAATAACCAAAAATAGCTTGTGATAGAATAACTAGAAATAGCCACTTGTAAATAGCCTATAGTAGCCAATAATAACTTATGATATAATTACCAAAAATAGTTAATGGTAAATGGCCTCAAATTGCCAACAATAACCCATGATAAATAACCTAAAATAACTAACAATATCCTATGATAAAATAACCAAAAATAACCTATGGTAAATAGCCAATAATAACAAACAATAATCTACAATAAAATAACTAATAATAACTTATGGTAAGATAACCTATGGTAAATAACTTAGAATAACCTAGGGTAAAATAACTTAGAATAACCAATAGCCTATGATAGAATATCTAACAATAGCCAATGATAAATTAACATAGAGTAATTAACAATAACCTACAATAAATAGCTTAAATAGGTTTAAATAGCCTATTGTCAAAAGTTGTCAAGAATAATATACTGTTAAAAAATATGCATAATAATAGGTGATGACAAAAAAAAATCATTCATTTAAATAATGGTTCAATTGTTAAAAACTTGCTCCTTAAACATGGAGGAGAAAAAAAAGGTGAAAGGTCCAAACATTCATGCTTGCACCCTAGGTTAGTGGGCTAGGTGCTTAAATGAACTAGGTTCCCAGTTTAGGTTAAGTAGCCTAATGAAAGTTCCTAAGTGCCTAACCTAGGTTCGAAATTAATTATCTATTAATGAATTTATTGTTGGTGATTTAGATATTAATGAATTTATTATTAATGATTTAACTATCAATGAATTTGATTAACTACTCGTGAATTCCATTAGTTATTAATGAATTCACCTATTTGTAGTAACCAATCTTCATTTACTGAAAAGTTGGCCACTTTCACCATGATAAATTTGTCCAATTACACTCAAAATTTAGTGAAACACATAGTGAACTTGGATGCATATTGATGTAGCATGCATAACCTTTGGGAAGCAAAGTATGAACAACATTCATTCATGATTATAATTATTTGATGTAAAAGGCATTATACCAAAACATGGCATGCATCATGCATGACTATGCCATTTTACAACTATAATAATGTAATCATAAATGCCATATTTCCATGTCATATATGTGATTATAATCATGGATACAATTACTCACAACTATTGACTAGTACTCATATTAAAAGGCATGAAATTATCCCATTTGTTTTGCTTGATTAAAACAAAAACTTGGAAAAATATTTTAAATTTACTAAAGAGCCCCTATGTGACCCTTAGTAATCTTAGTTAGGTTACATGTATGCCTAATATAAGTAGCCTTTATGTAGCCCTAACTAGATAGCCCAATAGCTTTAAGTATCCCTAGGTAACCTTTGGTACGAGTAACAAAGGTATAGCACCTAGGTAGACCTAAGTAGGCCGTATATAGGTATTCCTTAAGTAGGACATAAATAGCCTTTATGTATGCCCATAGGTAGCCTTTCAAAGGTAGGCCCTTAAATAACTTTTGCCTTGCATCACAAATTTCATGGGCCACGATTTGGCAATAATAGTTGTGCAAAACTTATTTTTCATAGTTTCGTATGGAATAAGTTCATCGATGTTATTAATCTATTTGTATTACTTGAACATCAATGTCATGTGCATTGTTTGGACACAAATGTCATATGTTTATTAATCATATTGCTTAGATATGGATGTTGTATGTTTATTGGTGTTGTTTACACATGAAAGTCATGCACACGACTTTTGTGTCTAAATAATGCATCATGACATTCGTGTTTAAACAATACGAACCTATGAAATAACATATTTCGCATAGATTTGGTACAAACCCATGAAACTTATAAATTTGTGATGTAGTAGGCCATATGTAAGCTTAGGTAAGCCCTCAATAGGCCTAGGTGGCCTTTAGATAGGTCTAGGTAGACCTAGGTAGTTTTTAAACTAACCTAACTTACATAGGTTTATATAGGTTAAGGTAGCCTACCTAGGGTAGGTAGGTTAAGTTTCTTAGGAAGGTTAAAAATATATATTTATTAGAATGTGGTGACATTTTATATTATAATAAAATTGTGTGGTGCAATGATGAGGATCAATTCAAAATGTGGGTGTAATTCATTAGTCTTTGTTCACTAGATTAGTGAATTCATTGCATGCCCATGAGGCCCCATTCAATGGGACCAATGACAAAATCCAGTGAAATCAGTTGGCATATAGGGACACTTTTTGTTATATATATTTTGTCCCTCAATGTGGTGGTGAAGGGATCAAATTTTCACACTTACAACTTAGGATGCCCACCTAGCCTAGGTTATGTTAACCTACATATGTCTTTTAAAATAAGCTACAAAACGTAGGTTTTTAATTAATTTTTTAAACCTAGGTTGCTTAGTCTACATAGCCTATTCCCAAACTTGAATATGTTTGAGTCCTTGGTCCCTCTCGTGGCCCATTCCCATTATCATGCTTCAACCTTGGGTTGCAAGTTGAAAAGTAGGGTTGTGACTAACCATGTGGTGACACTTAATTAATCAATATGTTTTGTAATTCAAATTGTTATGTTGATATGACTAGAATCATGGCATTTGCAGCTATCGACCGAAAAATGACTAGTGGTAAAAGTGACAAGTCTAATTCAACTATAGTCATTAGTAGTCAAAATGGTCATTTACAATTACAAACCAAATCATGTGTGTAGTTGTATATGTGATGTTTTGAATTTAATCATGTAACTTTATTTTCAACTTGGTGTTCTTTAATGGACAAAACATAAGTGTTTCAACTTTTACCTTTTTTTTTTGTTTATATCTAGTTATAGCCTACACTAACTAATGTTTGCAACTAGAAATTCACTTTGCTTCAACTCCTTATCCACTTTAACTCAATTTTTTTCCAACTATATTGCAACAATTTCATGATTTTAAAAAAAATTGTATTGCGACCAAAAACATTATAGGTGAACTTTTAATTGTTGATAGCTCCCATGGTGCATTGATAGATTAAAGATCTATTATTTGGTTGGGCTTGAAGAGGCCATGGATGGCAAGGATTTTGTGACAAATGATGTAGATTTTCCACCCTAATCATAATGTCTTTAGGACATGGTTGGGATCACAATATTATGTGACTGTGATTATATTATTCTTGCATTATATGGAAATGTTCACATTATCTTGGAAAGTTGAATGTTAACTATCTTGTTTGAAAACTATGTGTATTTTCTTGATTATTATTCAACTTTTTTTCTAACTAGATTTACAACTATTTTATGAATTGTTTTCAACATGTAATTGTGCACTTTGCTTTTACAATGCTCCAACTATATAATAAGTAATAACACTTGACCTTTATTTTGACTATGTTTTTGAACTCATCTTTCTATTGTGTTCACCAAGACACATGTAGAATGTTGACACATACATTGCATGCAGTTAATCTTTGAACACCACATGGCAACAAACAATTCATTGTGCATTTTAATATCTTAAATATTTTTATATTTTGTTATAACCATATGCTTGGGTTGGACTAGTTTTCAATGGAATTTTTTTTTTTTGACATATGGATTGGATCCTTAGTAGTTGAAATGTAAGTTGAGCCACCCACTTCATCAAGATGAATAAAAGGGGACATGTCACACTACAATAAGATGTTTTGCAACATGCCGCATGTCAACATGGTGGGTGTCCATTATTTTGAAGTAGTTGAAAACATAAATCAAGTTTTTGACTTCACAAGGATGGATGAAAAGCCATGTTAGTGGATGATGTTCAACCACTTAACAATTTATAGTCAAAGATAATTTTCGACTAAATTGGTAATGCCATGATTGTGTTTTGCCACCTTATTGTCATCCTTGATTGTGTGTCATTTTACACTTGTTGTCAACTATTTTGCTTTAAAGTTGAAGAAAATCATCCAAAATAATTTTGACTAATATTAATGTCAAAACATTTAGTTGTGAATAAGGGGGCTTTCTTTTAATGACCTTCACCAATTATGCTTAGAACCTCTAATGCCCCACTCCACTTTTAGGTACCTATATGTTAAATGCATTCTGTTGTAGGCCTTAATTACATCCACGTCTATTCCAAGGGCAAGCTTGCACCTCCAAATGTGATGCATCACAAAGATCTTTTCACCCATGTATTCATGGGGATTGTTTAATTGCAAATATGTACTTAAAATATTTGCCCTTGCGTACAAAGAATTAACACCAATTCTTATAAATGTCAAATTAGCATATGATGGTCACATTGTGGGAAAACCCTAGGTATCCATGGTTTAATTAAATAAACAAGCCATGATGATTTAATGCCACCATGTTGTTCATGTACACAAGAAGGAATCATGGGTTTTTAAACTACCCAAATTCAATAGGTTTTCAATTAAATGAAACAATAATTGATTAATGTGAGGATTATATGGATTTGGTAAAAAAAGGATTAGTTGATCAAAACATTTTACCTAAAAATGTTTTTAGTTGTTTTGGATAGTCACATGTTGCAATAAATAATATCTAATCTTAAATTCCTAATATGGATATTATGAGGTCCCAAAATAATATGACATGGATTAACATGCCATGTCAACATGTAACCTTTTTTATTTTTAGGTCATGGAGTCATAAACTATATTTTTTCATAGTGTATGGTGACATTTTTTAAAATTTATTTATTTAGGTCATGGAGCTACAAACCATATATTTTCAAGGCATGCCATGACAAAAATACATGCCATTCACCACCACCATATATACATGTTTATATATTACATTTGTGCATGATACATGAATGTCTATACACATTGTATACATTAATGCACACATCCATCAAGGGTTGGAACCCAAGAACTCATGGAGATGCACCAAGGTTTTAACCACCAAATCATTTCAAGACTTTAATATAAAAGGAAATTTTTTAATTAAAAAAGTTTGGCATGAATTTTTTTCAAAAATTCAAACTTTAATATACTTTCTTTTTTTCAAAATTTATTCAAATCCTACAAATGAAAACATGATCTTGAAAATTATTTCATAATGTATTAAAAAATAATTATAATTTCTAAATATTGAATTTAAAGGGTTACAATAAAAATTAATAATAACATGTTATGAATAAATAAATAAATTTGCAAATATCTTTTTGTTTAAATTGAGCTACAATCCTTATAAATGTGATTCAATTCCATGTGAATTTATGAATGCATTCATTACGTCTTTAACAATGTTACTTTTGTTACATAAAATATATGTCCATTTTTTGAAGAATTACAAGTTTTCCAATATGATTAAATGCAAAGTGGTTTTTTTCCCCCACTTTTGTGATGTTATTCAAATGGTAATCATCCATAAAAAGATTTAACCACATTTGGTTATAGTTAAATTATAGAGTTGGAAGCATTAGATCATCATTAATTGAAAACCTTTAATTTTTAACCTTTAATCTTTAAATGATTAAAGGATTACCCTTTAATTTTTATTATGGGTACCAAATATAACCTATTGAAAATTTTGATGTCATATATTTATTATGTTTGATGAAATTTTGTTTTATTTCCTTCAAAAAAAATTTTGTTGATGTTGTTGCCCCTTTAAATTGGCAAAAATTGGCAACAAGAAGAAACATTATTATGTAGTCAATATAGACATTTAATTTTAAAGAAATTTTTTTTAGCAACATTAATCATTACATAACTTTGACAAAAATGTTGCAACATATTTTTAATATAATTTTTTTAATGATGAAAGATTATGTTTTACCTTCATTTCCTTTGTAGAAATTTAAAAAACATAATTCGTGAAAATTTAGCGTTAAATAGTTGGATGAAAGTTCCCCCCACCCTCCTCCCCTTAAGGAAAAATGGAAATGACAAAACTTTTGCCAAAATTTTGAGATTACAAATTTGAAAGAAAAAATAATACTCCTAATGAATAATTTTTAAAAACCAATTTTAATAACTACAGCCTTTAACCCATGAATTATTATAAACCTTATTCAATTTTTTGAAAATTTAAAAATAGGTGTTGATGATGTAATTCAATGGTTTTTTTGGTGAATTTCCATCATTTTGGGAACATAGAAAAGGGCCATCAACATTAAAAAATGATTTTAAAATCTAAAAATCCAAATTTTGCCAAATTTTGACTTTAAAAAAAATAAATCTACAATAGATAATAGGACTTATAACAAAAATATACAAGTAGTTTAACAATTTTATACCTCAATATAACCAAAACAATGTTAAATTTTCTTATGGATGATCATTAGTTGAACAACACCACAAAATTGAAAAAATAAATTGTTGATGTCATTATTATGATCACCATTTTTAATTCATTGATTTAATTTATTTCTGAATTATTAAAAAAATTGATATCTAAATATTTAAGCATAAACTTGTAAGAAAAAAAACATAAAAATAAATGTGAAATCATGGTAATGATAATAATAATAATTAAATAACTAAGATATATATATATATTTAAAAAGATGTAAGAAAAACCACTAAGTCATTATAGTGCATTGTGTAAATAAAGTTAAAAGCTACCTCAACTTCCATGTCAACAATTTGAAATTATTAAACAATAAAATAGGGTTTAAATTATACCCATAAATGCAACATAATGAATGTTATAACTATAAATAATATTCACCATTTACAAGTGCAACAAGCCACTTGTGAACTTAGGATGACCAAATTTGGTTAAAATGTAGTAAAATTAGACAATAGTTGCAATGTGGGGGGGGTGGGAGGTGGGGAAAGCAAGATTTCTTCTTGTGTGCATTACAATTTCTTACAACCATTGAACCAAATCTTGTTGGTGTCATTGTTTTAGGCTTGCAAATATTAATGAATGACCCATCAATGAATTTAATGTATCCTTGGAAATGGGGTGTCTATATAATACCTAATCTAGTTTGGTATTTGAAAATAGGCCATTAGATCTCATTTGTCGCAACCCTAACATCGGTTTTGTGACTAAGTGTGGAGTGGAAGGGCCCATGAGGCCAAGAGAGTGTGTTTGGGTGTGAAACACATTCTCACAAATGGTGGAGAATGCAAGGGATGGAACACAACAACTCCCAAGTGCACTCCCACTTTGGGAGTTACATTCGTGCGGGAGTCCCAAATGGTTAGAGCCTTGTTTGGATAAACAAATAAACACCAAATTAGGCCCTTATGATACCATTGCAAAGGTCTTAAAATGTAGATGCCTAAAGTGCCCTCACATTGTTTGTTTAAACCTGATATGCATGAGTTATGATGAAAAGAAAGGTTGGGAGTCAAATTGAGAATTTTACTGCCGACCACAAATCCCCTTATAGCAGGGGTCAATGATTTCTAATTGAGATGTGCAATACATAGTTGAAAAGATCTTTTTGAGGGCTATAAGATATTGCCTTTGCATGCTCCAAAAAGGCTTGATTTGAAGAATATATGGGTGAAAACACACCACAAAGGGGGGGGGG
>Ga0116227_10011019_pt1 | contig 15420 bp, 16 predicted proteins | sample S1TSphgellanicum_FD_89693 | JGI IMG/M metagenome (GOLD analysis project Ga0116227, IMG submission 89693) | Host-associated microbial communities from peat moss isolated from Minnesota, USA - S1T2_Fb - Sphagnum magellanicum MG | ecosystem: Host-associated > Plants > Peat moss > Unclassified... | reverse complement strand
TCATAACCTCATGAGAGTTGCTCACAAAGTGACAGACCATCACCTTCATCACGAACGGCAGTGACGAGCTGCCATGACTACCCACTGAGTTCATCAGCTCCCAACAGTGGGTGTAGATAAGCAGCAACTTTGAGGGAAAAGAAGACACTCTTTGCAACTGGTTCAAACTGAAAAAACTGGAGATCCAGGGAACCCAAAGCCCTATTTAATACAAGCACAATAGGCCCTCAAAATCATTTATGCTAGGAAATGCGCCCTCTGTAGAGCATGTTCTTCTCAGTAGATGTAAGAATGTAGAGAAAAATGGTGGATAGGTAGGTGGGTGGGTGAGGAAAGGGGGGGACATACTCGGCCAGGGAAAGCTCTGTGCACTCCCTCCACAGAGGCAAAGTAAGTCCATGATGTGAAATTCAAGTTATTGTTATATTGCTGCGAGATGTTCATCAACACAGGATCAAGCATTCGTTGCGAGCAGATTGATGCATTTCCTTCAGACAATGTCTCCATCTGGTAAGGAATCCTGCCATAAAACATTGCAAGAACAATGTGAAATGTGCAAAACAAACACTCTGGCCAACAAAGATTGTGCAAAGAACTACTGGACTCTGGCAACCAAAGATTGTGCCAAAAAATGCATTCTGGCCAACAGAGATTGTGCCCAAGACTGCACTCAGGTCAATGGTTTCAGCTTATCAACAAATCTGCAAGTCTCTGGGCAGTAGAGATAGTGCAAAACTGCACTCTGGTCAACAGAGATTGTGCACATATCTGCAAGTTTCTGGGTAATAGCAAGTGTGCACAAAACTGCAATCTGGTTGACCAGGATTGTGTGCACAAAAATGTGCAAGTCTCTGGGGCAATGGAGATAGTGCACAAATTTGCACAACTCTGGCAAAATAGAGATTGTGCTTTTTCTGAATGTCCAGCTCCAACAACAATATACAACTGAGCTCAGCTCAGCCCAGGTCCACAGAGCTAGAGAAGGTGTCAAAAGACAGAGGGGTTTGGAGACCAAAGGCTGCTGGAGGGAGGCAAGCTGATGGGTACAAGACATTTGAAGCTTTGGTGAATGTGTTCATGCCAGTAGCCTGGTTGCAGTCAAATGCCGAAAACAAACACACCCGGATGTCCACCAAGAGTTGTAAATCTAAAGAGGGTTTTGTCAAGGACCCAGTTTAGTAGAAGAAGAGAGCAAGACCCTCCACACACACACACACAGAACCCGTGTGAGAGAGTTTTGTATCATAGATCATTACCTGACAAAGCTTCGGCCCAACGAGACTCTCTCTCTCACACAGCCAAGGGTGCCTTGAAGATTATCACAGTTGGTATTGCTGACGACTTGCTTGCAAGTATAAGAAGCTTCATCATCTTGCAATGGCACACAAGCTTGCCTTGAGCAATTGGCAACACCACCACATGATGCGACCAAATCTGCAGCCAGCCAGCAGCAACCAACCAACCAAGCCACGTGAAGGAAAAACACACATGGGTACACAGCTCTGTTAGACTGAGCTTCTTCTCGACATTCTAAAAATGTACACAAAAGAAGAACATCTCCACACCCATGCCAGACACATGCTAGATCACATCTTGTTCATCAAAGGACAAGGTGTAGCACCAAGTGATCAGAAGAGAAAGCGGAACAAATGGGTACTAAGTAGAACAAGAAGAAAAAGAAGAACAAGAACAAGAACAAGAACAAGAAGAAAAAGAACCAAGGACAAGGACAAGAAGAAGGAGCAGCAGGATTTTTTGCATACCACAAGTGTTGAGGAAATTGACGGATGCTTGTGCTGCGATTTGCATCACCTCTTTCTCCACTTGGTCCAAATAGGCGTTGGCTTGGTTCTGACTTTGTGCGCAACAAGAGCCGGTCAGAAGAAGAAGAAGAAGCAGCACTACTACTGTTGAAGAGACTAGTATCATCTTCAACCCTCCTGCAGATTGCACCACCATTTGCTGCATCCTCCTCGACCTCGCAGCGGTCGACACCATCTTCTTCTCATGCGCCCGCATAAGCACCACCAAACTAGTACTAGTACTACTGCTGCTGCTGCTGCCTGAGATATTCGAGCTCTCTTCTGACCTGATCTGGAGCTGATCACAATCTTCTCCTGCTCGATGTCCTCACCAGAGTTGTGCTAGAAATCACTGTGCCTGCTGCTTCTCGACTGGTCCCCTCCTGCACTTCCTCCTCCAGCAGCCGTCAAACAGGACACAGTCGACACAAGAGCTGAAACCCCCATGACGAGAAGCAAGCAAGTTCCGAGAGTTTGTTCTTATGGAACTGAATCTCAGCAGCTGTCGCAATACTGCACACAGTCCTCAATCAAACGGCTTCTACAACAACAGACATCTCTCTCGTGTAAACTGCAAACATCGTCATCCACTGCAAGCTGCGAAAAAAAATCAACCTCGAGCTTCCCCACAAACTGAGCTCAAGATCTTATACCACAGATGATGATGATGATCCTGGATTCAGAACAAAAGGAGGAAAAAAGAAATTCCATTCACGGAGGTCATGACCGACAGAAGCAGCAGCAGCAGCAGCAGCAGCTGTTGATGAGTATAAATATAGAGAATGGGATCAAAAACTGTCGAGCTCAAGCTCCGAGTTCTCGGGACCGGGATTTGGCGCAGATGCTCTTGTTGCTACTGCTGCTGCTGCTTTTGTGATCCGGCTGTTTTTAGCATTTCTTCCTTTAACTCCTCCCCCACAAAAAAAGAGAAAAAAACAAAACAAAAATCATCAACAACAACTAGAAACAGCAGCAACTGTTGTTGTAGCAGCAGCAAGCAAGCAACAAATCAGAGATGCAAAGAGAAGCTCCAAATCGATGTGCCCTTTGCAACGACTTCTGCTACCACTTCGTGTGTGCGTGTGCGTATGTAGCTGCCGCTGCTGACTGCTGCTCTGTCAGAGGAGAAAAAGCTTCCATTGAGAACAGAATTGGGAACAAGTACGGGAACGGGCTGTTTCGTGAACCCATTGAGAACAGAATTGGGAACAGGTACGGGAACGGGATGTTTCGTGAACAAGTTGAGAACAGAATGGGGAACAAGATTGGGAACAGGTACAGGAACGGACTTTCTCGTCAACCAATTGGGAACAGAATTGGGAACAAGATTGGGAACAACGAACAGGAACGGACTTTTTCGTGAACCGATGATTCAGAACAGCATTGGGAACAAGATTGGGGGGGGACCAGTTGACTGGAACAAAATTGGAGAACGCCATAAGGCGGGTATGTTAGAAACGGTGGCAAGCCCCCCTCCCCTCACCTCCCCCCCCCGACAGTCGGGTATCAAGGAGGGTATCAAAGTTGGGGTAATTTAAGTTATCCAGACTGGATTTCTTCTAATAGCAAGCATCCCCCACTCACCACCCAAAAATGAGAAAATGGGAGGCCCCCCCCCCTTCACCCCGTCACGCGACTTCTCGTCGATTGCATGGAAATTCTATTCCTAACTAATATTGGCCTGTCCCTATTTTTGGCCCCGGACTAACACAAAATAGCCCCCTCCTACGAACACCCTACGTAATCTATTAAAAACATGTTTCGGATATGGATCAATAAAATTCTTTGTCGATTAAAATGTTTTTTTTAAAAAAAATGGTTTTGGGACAACATATTCTTAGCACGAGACGGGACCACAAATACTGGCACAGGCCTTCTCCATACCCGCCTACATACCCGGCCTGGGCGAGGACTTCTTATCACCGGTTCTTTGCCTTGTTCAACTGGGGTGATTTTCTGAGCCGTTTGAAATTACTTGGACCTTGCAGTCCTTTGATTCTGATTTTCCTTTTTTCCAATTGCTTGGGAACCGGCGGTTCTCTTTTTTTGGCTTGTTTTTTTTCTTTCAAACGTTCAAGAACTGATAATTTTTAAAAACAATCAAAAAACCACCGTCGGCCCCCCCACAATTTTAAGAACCATGTCCGGGAAAATGGAAATAAAGGGGGCAAATTGAGAACCACCATTGGGAACAACATGATCACATTGGTGAATGATGACTCAAAACGAGCTTCACCGCTTGCTCGCTAGCTCGGGATGCTTAGAAAATCTTTCCCTAAAGCACCCCTTTCTCTTTTTCTTTTTCCTAGACTAAAACACGCCCCTCTCTTTTGATCAATGGATGACGAAAAAAAAATAGTCGACCCTTTTGATTTAAAGTTTTTAGTATCAAAATGTCAAATTGCCGCCTATGCTCACAAAATGCCAGAAGCAATATATTGTGAAGATCTATCTAAATAGCAATTTGGGACGAGTAGTGCACTTTAGAATCTACTAGAGACCGTGCCCACCTACCTTAGAACGTCCCTTTATAAAAAAAGGAGCAAAATCTTGATTGAAATATGTCTTTCATTTCACCAGAGTTAGTTAATTAGATTTTTCCTCAGCTCACTTTGCATCTGTTTCTTTTCAACTTGCAAGTTAGGACTAAGGTACGACGTAGGTCGATGAGCTAACACTTAAGAAGTCAAAAGAGATCAAACCCTCACACATTGTTCCTCAGAAGCTGCTTCTGAAGCTCAAAGAACATTTGTAGCTTTTCACCTAGCGCTTCCAACGTCACAAAAATTGCTCAATTCAGTATAAGAAAGCATTATAAGAATGGGGAAGATATGACATGTTTGGTGTAAAGGGATTCAATGTTTGATGATGAGTGAATGTTTTTTTTTAAAAAGAAAATTTTGAGCTTAAAATCTTTGATTGTTTCATCTTTGCTTCTGAAATGCCAATTTTTTTTTTGTAAAGCCTTAGTTAAGGCACTCATCAAGTTTTAAATTGCTCAAAACAAACTAAAAATGAGGAAAATATCAAGGTGAAAATAGAGACGGGTCTAGAGCTATTTTTTTCAAAAAATTTATCAACCATTCTCTTATTCTCTTCCTATGTTTTCTAGGTTGCTCCATTACCTCTGATGCTCAAAGAACATTTGTGACCCTCCCTCCAGATTGCGCATCCAATGACACAATAGTTGTTCAATTTGGTGAAGAGAGAGAGATGAGAGAAGTATTGAAAAGTGTTCGATGATAAGTATGTGTTCGATGATGAGTGATTCTACCCTAGTTGACATGCTAGTTGCAAATTCAACTCTGTCGGTAAGGGCAAAGCAAATCGAAGTGTACAAACTAGAAACTACTAAGTCAGATGTGGGCCCACTTGATTCAAATTAGTATCATTATTTACTGGTGTTTTCTCGTGGCCAAAAAAGGAAAAAAAAAAGGGTCATATGAGTTCCTTATGAAGTGAATCCTTGCTCTATAATTAGTCTTTTTTGTAAGACTTTTTTTGGGAGGATGAGAAGAAGGAATTGGGTGCAAAAAAAGATGCACTTATACCATCTCTTGCTACAATATGTATAGTTTTTTTTTTTTTTTTGGGTTCCCTATAGAGGGAGGAAGAGAAAAAGAACAAAGAAAAAGCAAAGGCTTTTAATAATAGCTACCATATGATTTGTGAGATGTTTTTCATGGGTGCGTTGTAATTGGGTCATTTACTAAACTATAGTTAATCATGTGTTAGTAGCCAAATGGACCGTATCTTGATGTATCTTACCAATCTGCACTTCCCAAATAAACAATGAATTTGGTATGGGTGTCCATTTGTGTGTCCTTGGTGGACCGCTTAAAAACCGATAAAATCGTATTAATATGATTATCACAATGGCCTCCCTCATTAGTTTGTAAGGTCACGAGATTTTCTGTGAGCCTTGTGATGTCATATTGGCTAAGCCGCATACCCAAAACAACCCTTTCAAGATTATCGACCAATATGTTAGCCAAGGGCTAGTCAGCTCAACAAGAGACCCCTAATAAAAAAATTTAAAATTTTATTTTTGAAAAAAAACACCAACAATTCCTCAAAAGTGGACACTTTTCTCAAGGAAAGCTTTAAAAAGTGGCCACCATTGGACAAACTTTGTCACATTTAGGCTTTCATCTTTAAAACTGAATGAAGCACTATTTTATTATTGTGCATCATAAGGCCATCCGTTCCCTTTGAAGTCATGGCCAAAACAATTTCTTAGTCCTTCTTCAAACACCAATGGCAACAACAATCCAATCTAATCCTTTCAAAAGTGAATACAAATTTAATCGTTAATTGCAATATTAAAATCAGCATTGCAAAAATGGTGGAAATTTTATACGTATTACACAATGTTTTGAATACGTAATAGGAACATGAAGTTGGTGGCAACTCTTTGGAAATTAAAAAATTAAGATAATGAAGATGAAGAAGAGTATATCATAGCATAAATACCCAACAAACACTTGGTTGACATGTACTACTTACTTTATCATGTTGTCTAGGGAATAGTCCAAATTGGAGAGTTGAGGCCTATTTGTTCACATTGTTCCAAAACTTTGAAATTGCGTGGGGTCAAGAATGAATGTGACATAAAGAACCTAACGAGAAAAATAGTCGAATAAAAGATCGATGAATGGAACCATCACAATGGAGACAAAAAGGGAAGGTCAAAGAAAGGCCAAAAGACAAACAACCCACAAGAACCCAAAAAACAAAAGGGCGAGAGCTAATCCCTCTCGTGGTCTATTGCTTGGAAGGCAATTATGTGACATAAATGGGTATATAAGAAATGGTTCCACTTTGACATAGTCCACATTCTTGATATATATATATAATTTATTTATTATTATTATTTTCTTTATACATGCTGTGGGAATATATGTTTTGCAAGCACAAAAACCTTTATTGACAAAGACCAAAGTGACAATGAAGAGGAATGATTAGGTCCACAATGAAACATGTTCTTCTTTCCTCATGTCTTGATGATGATGAGCTTGGCTTGTGTTTTCTCTCCAAGGTCAATACTCTTCACCAACCAATAAATCCTTCCAATGGGGTTCCCTTCAAACAACATTTGCATTTCGTCTTCCATTTCATGGGAGAAGTGAATAGGGTAAACATGCCCCCCACCGAACATCACTTGGTGATCGAACACCCTTCTTGTGCATACCTACGTTTGGTGAATGGTTGTAGTCCTTTGTGCAAGTGTCTAAATGAAACCTTATGATTGAACGTTCGGACTTCAAAAAATGTGTTCAATTTTTTTATGTAATCCAAACAATTTTATTTTTTTTGTGTACGGTTATGAGCGTGAAAAAAAACAATTATTTTTATAAATACACAATGTTATATGTAGTCATGTATGGTTATGGGAGAAGACCATCACATTGTAATGCACATATTTGAAAACAAATATGGTGGCAATGAACATTTTAAGGGTAGGTCTAATAGAGAACTAAGATAAACAAAATGCGAATTAAAAAAAGAGTGTTTGGTTATGGGGGTTTGGGCTCTCATTAAAAGGCATGAAACTGCGCATTAATAAACCTTAAACCTTAACAAATATAAACGCACAAGGATTAGCAAAGGACATTTTATTTTGGTAGCACATTTATTAATCCCCAAAGATTCCCACTATGCATAAGAACTTTGCATTCCTTCCCAAAAGAAAAAAAGGACAAATCAAAGTTTGAACTTGAGCAAGGTTTACATGATCATTCTCTACTCTTAATTTGAGCTCCAAATATGTCTTCTCTATAAGCTAAAATAAAAGAATAGAAGAACAATTTCAACTTTGCTTAGAATTCCTAGGTCCTAATGATTTAGTCCTAAAAAATGGTAATCTACCAATGATAGTAGAACATGTAGAGAATGTCAATCCAAGTCTAAGAGTTTACTTGCAACAAATACATCTCAAAGAGAAAGTAGAACAAGTAAAAGAGCAAAAATTAAGTTGAAAAGTGGATTTGCAAAAGGTGAAAATAGAGCAAGTAGAAGAGCAAAAATTAGGTTCAAAAGTAGATCTGCAAAAGGTGAAAGTAGAACAAGTAGAAGAACAAAAACTAGGTTTAGAAATAGATTTGCAAAAAGTGAAAGTAGAGTAAGTAGAAGAGCAAAAATTATGTTCAGAAGTAGATCTGCAAAAGGTAAAAGTAAAGCATGTAGAAGAAGGATCAAGCAAAGACATAGAAGTTGAAATTGTAGACCATATTTATAATCAAAAGTTCCAGAAATATTTGGATTATTGTTGGATCCAAAAATCCATAGTTTGTAATGCTACATCAAGGAGCTTCAAGAGAGCTAGGATCAATTAAGTCATATCCATTGTTCTTACATATTTCTCCCCACTACATGCACAATGACATAAAATGTTAATTTAGATTGGAATGATTTTGTAGAATTTTATAAGTTAATATATTCTACTATAGCAATCTGTGAAGTTTTCAAATTTACTACACTTTTTAGATTCTTGGGTTGTTTACAAGGAAGAAAAGGGTATACCCTTGGTGGGCTAGAATGCACTCTGCCAAGTTGCTGGAGGCTAAGCTTAGGATGAGAAAAATGATCATGAATTACATAATCCCTCATAAAAAACGGACCAACATGTTGGATTTGCAAGCCACAAACCCTACATCAAAAAAAAAAACCTTCCCCCTACTCCTAACCCACAAAGAAAAAGATCAGCACCACAATTAAATCAAGTCCCTTCAATTACTAGAAGAGGCATGTGGATAGATGAAGCATTAAAAACAACCATGGATGTTATTGAAAAAGGGACACATTCCTTAAGGAGGGTCAATAAGTCATGGAACATCCCAATGAGTTCCCTTTTTAACCATTTGAATGGAAAAACTAGATCCAGAAATATGGGGCCAAGAGGGGTGTTTACAAAAGAAGAAGATTCAGTAATGATGCATGGACATTAGTAATGCAAGAATGTGGACTATCCATTAACCTCCAACAATTCAAGATGAAGGTTATAGAATTAACACAAACAAGGGTTACACCATTTTGAAATGGAATACATGCTAGTGGTTTTGGTTCAAGCATAGACATCCAGAAATTAGCATACGACAAACAAAAGGACTAGAAGTGTGTAGAGCATAAGGGTTGACATTCAATTCTTGCAACTCTTTTTACATTAACTTACAATCATTATATAACCAACACAAGTATAGTTCTGATCATATATGGAACTATGATGAAATAGGGATTCAAGCTGAAATACATTCTAGAGCAAAAGTTTTGGCTAAGAAAGGATCTAATGCAATTTACAACACCATCCCAAATCTTAGGAAATGTTAACTGAAAACTATGAAAACTATGTAATCAATGATGACAGGGGTGTTCTACCTAACTTTTACATCTTCATAGGTGAAAGATTAATGGATGACTACATAAGTCTTTGCAAACTAGGTGTTTGTATGGCAATGTGGAAAAGAACATGGATGATTCCTTTCTTGTTTAAAGAGTTTCTATCTTTCTTTAACAAATTAGTTCCAAGTGGAATGTCCTTCAGCAACTGACACTTGTTAATTCTAGATGGGCATGGCAGCCATGTTACCTTAAAAGCAATAAAACAAGTGAAAGACTTTGGTTAAACATGATAACACTACCATCACACACATCACATGCATTACAACCATTAGATGTGTCTTGTTTCAAACCTTTTAAGACTACATTAAAAAAAAGTTAGGGATGCAACTATGTTTAAAAGCAATCACATGGAACTAGACAAAATCACTCTAACTAGATAGGTGGATCAAGCCTTAAAATAATCACTCAAAAAAAAAACATCAAATCTAGGTTTAGAACTACAAAAATATTGCCTTTGAACCCAAAGGCAATGGATAACAAAACTAGAGCATCAAAGGTTTACATCGAAGTAAACTTAAACAATGCAGGGAATGAAGTCAAAAATAAACTTCAATGGGGAGAGGAATCTACTACTATAGAACTTCTCCACATAGCTACAATGGAGAGTGGAATCTACTACTATAGAACTTCTCCACATAGCTAAAATGGATCAACGTCCAACATCTGAAGATCCACCTATCTATAAGCCAAAAAATGACCAACATTATTATGTAGATATGCCCCAAAGCCACATAGTGATAGAAATGGCAATCGATAGATATTGATGTTATAAACCTAAATGAGGGTAGTCATGCAATGGATAGTAAAAAATTATTGTAAGAAACTCAACTACTTTTAAACTTGACCTAAGAATCCATGAGGGTGCATAACTTACTATTGCTGCTTCATTTACTTGCAAGATGCACCAAGGGGAAAGAACCATTAATTGATTATTTTCAATCACACGTTGTGACTAGTTTCACATACCTTAACATCTTAAGGAGAAAAACAATGGAAAAGGCAGCTGTAAAAGAAATCAGAGCAAGAAAAAAAAAGTATAAGGAAAATAGGCAAGCAAAATGAGTAGCAAAATTAGGTTCTATAGTAGAACGAACAACTCGAAAAATTGTTGAGAAACATGCTAGAACATAGTTCGCTACAACTTAGATTCTAACTGCTATTGCTAAAGTGGGTGATCGCTTTCACCATGATTTTCAAATAGGTTTATGAATAGATCCATGCAAATACATGGGGATGAATCTAGTCTACACAACGTGGGTTTAGTAATAAGCAAAGATTTGAACATGGGCTAAGTAGCAACCACGAAGGCATCAAGCAACAAGGCTACCTTCCAATGATTGAGGAATAAACAATAGGGTTTCCATTGCAGAAAAGTAACAACTATTGAAAGAAGGGTAAGAGTTGAACAACAGTTGAAAGAAAGGCAACAACCAAACAATAGACGAGAAAAAAGGTTAGAGTGTTTGAACATTAATTGAAAAAAAGGTTCAACTAAACAACAACTGAGAAAAAAGGTTCAATTGATAATTAAGAGGTGACAAAAGTGCGGACCATTAACTAGTTTAACATACATCAAGCTTGGATAGAGAACCATGAACAATAGCTAACAAAGGGGAAAAGACTAATAAGGATTGCCATGGTAAAATCAAGGTCCAGAAAAAGGTGAAAGAGCTTGTAGGAGAGGTGAAGATGACAACAAGTGTTTAACAACAACTAATGGTTATGTTGTTAAAACCTTGGAAATTCCTATTTGGCAGTGGGAAAAAGAAGAAAACGAGGAAGAATTCTCGTATAACAAAACTACCTGCAACAATATCAACAAGGGTCGTCGAAAAAGCAACAAAGTTGTGCCAAACATAGTTGAGAGTAGAATTTTGGCAAGGTAATTACCATTACCACAGAGGAAGTTGTAGGTCCTAGCCTTGCTAGTTCATCATCTCCCATCATCATTTGGTTTGTTCCCATGCATCAAACCAATGTTGTAACATCATTTTCTCTCTCACCACAAGTACCAACTGCTACCAAAACCCAACAACAAGAGTAGTAGGAGGAAGAGATGGCACACAATGGAACTTGAGACAATTGAGGTCTACAAGACGAGCTTGCTAAGAGGAAGAACAATAGTAGTGCCTTTAAAGAATTCTTCTTTTGCACACAAGGTATTAGAGTTGTGTTTGACCCATTCGCAATCTCTTGGAAAAAGTACATGAAAATGTTGAAAGCTCCCTTGCACCTAAGTTGAGAAAGATGAGAGACAAGGCATGGATCACCATTACTGGCACTCAAAGAAATAGAACTCAAAGAGAGGAAAGAGTTGAGGAATGTAGGAAGAAGTGACTAGGAGGAATGTCACTGGCAATAGTAGGAAGTGACTAGGAGGAATGTTACTAGCAATAGTAGGACACGACTAGGAGGAATGCAAAACTTTGTGGGAGCGACTAAAAATTTGTGCCCACAAACATTTGGAAGAGGGGCAACAAATTTGGTGAATGGGACAATACTTACCCATTATTGTTGATCTAGAAGCCCTAATTTGGGTGTGATCTTAGCCTATGATCAAATATGAACGGTTACTTTATCAAAATGTTTCATCCCTATCTTCATCTAGTTCAATGTGAGAGGAGATAACATTCATTAGTGAGCAAGTGTCTGTTTGGTGTTAAGTGACTAAACCAGCCATCATGGGCTGCCATGTGGATGATCCCTTTTTTTAAATCAATTTTTAACCCCCAAACTTTGAAGGAGTGTATCTTCCTCAATTTTGACCAGTTTTGAGCGATTTAAACACCCATTGGTGCATTTTCTAGTTGGCTACATTTTATCTTGAGACCACAACTGGAAAGGAGGCAGATTGAGTGAGACACTATGTGTTAAGTTACCGGCCTGTTTACCCTAACGAATGTTGGTCTGGTATGGACTTTTGAACATACCAGCCTCGCCAAAGTATTGGGTATTTCTGAACCTTTTAAAACCAGCATGCTCATGATATTGAGTACTTAAAAAACTTTCAAACCAGCCTAGTCCTTGTATTGGGTCCATGACTCATTTTTTGGTTGGTTTGGGGCAAGTATATATTATGTGTTGGAACTGGTATAAAATTGATACACAATCGGTTTTTTGGGCGATGTGGCAGCACCCCATTGGGTGGATGCATGCATGTGGGTTAGAACCCATAACTCATCTGCACTATTTCCAGTCACACAAGGGATTGGCCGAGTGCCATAACTCATGTCTACTACATCCAATCACATGGTACAAAATCACATGAAAAATGGCTTTCAAAAACCAGTTATTTCCCGTAGCCAACTCAAGGCCACTAGTTATGGTACATAATGCCCACAACCCATTTTACTCTCCCACTTTTGGGGGAACCACATTCTGATTTCTTACATAACCCTTGCAGTGATCAAGTATCCAATATCCAATGTGTGTCTGCTGAGGTCATGTTGAGACCATGGTAAGGGTTTAGGGTTTATTATGGAAGGGTTTAGGGTTTAGGGTTTAAACTATAGAGAAGCATGGTGGAAATGTGTTTGGGATCTATGTATGTATATAAAAAGCCATGTGCTATTGGTGTAGTGCTTTGAGGTGGCAGATCTCCATGTACAAGGTGTGTTACAAAGTACAAACTTGGCTACATTTTAGGGTTTAGGGTTTACAACACAACTGGAAAGGAGGCAGATTGAGTGAGATAGAGGTGACCAAGACACTATGTGTTTAGTCACCGGCCTGTTTACCCTAGTGTTTTTTTTCTTTTTTCTTTTTTGGAATTGAAAATGAATGTTTTAAACATTCTTCATTCCAACATTAGCACACTAATGAGATGAAGTGATGTTAGAAGAATTGGTGTTATCTTCTTCATTGGGGGAACACTTTGACCTTGTAATATAAACACAAACTAGAATGTGCTAATGTGAAAGCTCTACTACCCCGGAGAGTATCTCTAGCGGTGCTCAGTATGCGATCCTGCCTGCACAGTACAATTAGATTAAGAAAAGTCAAAAAAGGCCGGTTTGGCTCAGGAAAATGGTGGGTTTTGGCTCAGCACAGTTGTACAGTTTGCGGTGGCTGGTAAAAGGCACAGCAACATTGAACAGTGTGCACCTGCAGAAAAGAGTGTAATAAATATGATTTGACGGCTGTTGAGTGTTTTTCTGATTGGCCCATCATAATGATTGGTGCAGGTGGTTTGCTATTAGTAATCTCCCACCACCAATTTACTGCCCCAGTTCCAGTTTTATGGGTGAGGTTGCAAAGAAGCAAATAACTGAACTTGGATGTGAAAAGGGGGTTGTTTCTGCAGGGCCACATACTGAGCACCACTGGAGATGCTCTTAAGCAGCAACCCGATGTTCACAACAACTTTTACTCTCCCCACTATGCTAACAAGAGGGACAAAATATGAGTCAAATTTGGCTGCCAACTTTGTAATTATCATGTTGGTTGGTAAATGAGTAAGGCATCACTGGAAAAGTCCATCTCTCCTCATCGAGTGTTAGGGCGACTATCTGATTTTGTTAACAACTGTTAGTTCGCGTCTTTTTAATATGTCAGAGCGGAGAATTCCTGGTTCCCCGTTGTTGAAGGAAAAAAGAGAGGAAAAAAAAAAAAAAACACAGGATCATATATAATTGTCCAATCTCATTATTTCAAAAAACGTAACATCCGTCAACAAGATTTGTAGTGTATTTGAAGGAACACTTATTGAGTGTAAGCCCTTGTGATGCATTTCAGAAAATGAAACGCTCGTAACTGTGCGCGTTCCATATTTTGAAATGCCATGTATCATTTTTATTTATTTTTATCACAATACCCAGAGGGTACTTGCTGGATACCCACCTGGTATCAAAGGAAAAAATGAATTAAAACATTAAAAGTGGTTGATTTTTTACACCGTGTAACGCCCTTTGGCCATGGGCATTATTACCGGAAGTGAACCCACATCAGCCTCGCCTCATGTGGGCCCTTCTTCCGACAATACCCACAGCCAAGGGCATTACCTACACACCTAAAGACCTGCTCGTTTTCATGCAAGAACCAGCAAAAAATCTGACAGTTTATTTGACTTTTTTTTATTTTTTGAGAATTATTTACATTATATCAAAAATTGGTTATTTGAAAAACAAAAATTGACAATCTCAGTTACAACCCTTTGGAATCACTCGGATAAAGGGGTTGGGCCCAAGGGTTTGGTGCAAGTTTACAACTCCTGCCCAACAACTGGTGGTGTACACTTCCAAAATATCTTCTTATAACATGTGCACATGAGTTGAACCATGTATTAAAAAAAAGAAAAGCCAAAGAGACAAAATGGACAGAAGAGAAAACAGGAACTTATTGACAGAATGGAACAAAATGTCACACACATACTCACAGGAAGGAAGTGGAGCGGAGTGTGATGATTGATTGATGTTGGCATTTTCTACCGATTTCAATAAAGCCCATCCATTCTACCGATTTCAACAGAGCTACCCATCATCTCATGCTATAATGTTGGTTTTCTTTGTGTTCTGGAAGCAGCAAACACGTTTTGCTCCAAAGAAGATGCATTCGTCAATTTGATGAGACTTTCAACATTCAGGTTTTTAAAAAACCTTTGGGGTACTTTATGTTTGGGAAGGCCTCTTCCCTTGGCATCCACTATCTTTGGAGTTTCTTAAAACCCTCAAGAGCACGGGAGGCTCTCACGAACAGGCCGTCCCTAATACATAAGTGCATCCGAATAGTGTGGCACACACCATATACGACATGTGATCCCAAATTAAGGAAGTATTCAAGACCCAAAGATAATGTTAATAGGGTTTCTCAAGGGTTATGGCTCATTGGTATAGTCCATTTTGGGACCCCCTGGGACCAGTAAAGGTTCAGGGTTCAAATCCATTGGTGTGCAGGTTTGAAACTCCTGCTGAACCCCAGCTTGACTTGGGGGTTTGGGTTGCCCCCAAGGCTTGTCAGGTCTCGGGTCTGATGTTGTGCTTCAAAACAACAACAACAATGGACCTCTCATTTTGTCAAAATGGTGCCAGTAGAAAAGCCAGGTGCTTGGCCCACTAGAGTACACAATCATCAAGTGCCCCTCTTCCCAAACCCCCCCCCCCCCCCCCCCCCCCAACCCCACAAAAAGGGGCGGGGTGTGATACATCAAGAATATATCCCACAAAACCAACACCAAAAAAAACACCCCCACACCAAAAAAAAACACTATCTTTGTCCATTTTTA
>Ga0116227_10011018_pt1 | contig 15423 bp, 14 predicted proteins | sample S1TSphgellanicum_FD_89693 | JGI IMG/M metagenome (GOLD analysis project Ga0116227, IMG submission 89693) | Host-associated microbial communities from peat moss isolated from Minnesota, USA - S1T2_Fb - Sphagnum magellanicum MG | ecosystem: Host-associated > Plants > Peat moss > Unclassified... | reverse complement strand
CCGGCCGGCCGCCGGCCAAGCAGCTGCTCAACGTGCATGAGTTGCTGGAGCGCGTGTATCACCTGCTGCGCAGTGAAGCGCCCGAGGGCGTGGTGGTCGAACGCGACTACGACCCGAGCCTGCCGCCGCTGACGGTGGATCCGAACCACATCATTCAGGCCATGCTCAATCTCGGCCGCAACGCCATTCAGGCCTTGTCGGGCGGCAACGTGCACGCCCCCAAGCTCATCTTGCGCACCCGCGCCGCAACCAATGTGAGCGTCGGCGGCACGCACCGTCACCGGCTGGTGGCCTCGATTCAGTTCGAGGACAACGGCCCCGGCGTACTGCCGGAAATTCGCGACACGATATTTTATCCGCTCGTCTCCGGGCGCTCCGACGGCACCGGTCTGGGTTTAGGCATCGCGCAGGACCTCGTCAGCCGTCACGGCGGCCTGATCGAATTCGACAGCGCCCCGGGCAGAACCATTTTCGTCATTTCTCTGCCCATGGATTCCCAATGAACGCGAAGCCTCTGCAAGTCTGGCTGGTCGATGACGACGCCTCCATCCGCTGGGTTCTGGAGAAGGCCTTGAAGGGCAGCGGTATGGCCGCCAAGTGCTTCGATCAGGCGGACAACGTGCTGACGGCGTTGCGCGGCGACGCGCCCGATGTCTTGATGACCGACATCCGCATGCCGGGCCGCAGCGGCCTCGATTTGCTCAAGGAAATCCAATCCTCTCGTCCCGGCTTGCCGGTCATCGTGATGACCGCGCATTCGGACCTGGATGCCGCGGTGGCGGCCTACCAAGGGGGCGCGTTCGAATATCTGCCCAAGCCCTTCGACATCGACAAGGCGGTCGACTTGGTGCGCCGCGCCGCGCAGCAAGCCACCGTGTCGATCGACGTCGAAGCGGCGCGGCGCAGCATCCCGGAATTGCTGGGCCAGGCGGCGGCCATGCAGCAGGTGTTTCGCGCCGTCGGCCGGCTGTCGCGCTCCAGCATGACCGTGCTCATCACCGGCGAATCCGGTACCGGCAAGGAACTCGTGGCGCGCGCCCTGCATCGCCACAGCCCACGCTCGAACAAGGCCTTCGTCGCCCTCAACACGGCGGCGTTCACCGCGGATCTGCTCGAATCGGAACTCTTCGGCCACGAAAAAGGTGCCTTCACGGGCGCCGACACCCTGCGTCGCGGGCGCTTCGAGCAGGCCGACGGCGGCACGCTCTTCCTCGATGAGATCGGCGACATGTCGCCGGCGTTGCAGACGCGCCTGCTGCGGGTGCTGGCCGAGGGTGAATTCTACCGCGTCGGCGGCCAGACCCCCGTGAAGGTCGATGTGCGGGTGATCGCGGCGACCCACCAAGACCTGGAAACGCGCGTCAATTCCGGCCACTTTCGCGAAGACCTGCTGCATCGGCTGAATGTGATCCGCATCGAGATCCCGCCGCTGCGCGAGCGTCGCGAGGACATCCCCGAATTGTTGCGCCACTATCTCGCCGTCGCCGGCCAAGAGCTCGGCGTCGAGCCGAAAATCTTGACCACGCCGGCGGAGACCGCGCTGGTCACCTTCGATTGGCCGGGCAACGTGCGCCAGCTCGTCAATGCCTGCCGCCGCCTGACCGTGACGGCGCCGGGCCGCGAGATCCGCGCCGAAGACATCCCGCCCGATCTCGGCGGCGTCCCGACCGGGCAGGCCACCAACCACGATTGGATGGCAAAGCTCTCGCATTGGGCCGAACAGGAATTGGACGCCGGCACTCAGCGGCTGCTCGATCAAGCGGTCCCGGAAGTCGAGCGAATTTTGATTCGCGTCGCGCTGCGCAAGGCCGACGGCCTGAAGCAAGATGCCGCCAAATTGCTCGGCTGGGGACGCAACACCCTGACGCGCAAGATGAAGGAGCTCGGCATGGAGGACGTCAGCTAGGACCCAGCGCGGATTCAGCGCGAAGACTGGCTCCTCGTTTCAAGCGCCGGGCGTTTGGTTCCAAGCCGGTTTAGTTGCGCGCGCCGGTCTATAATCGCGCCCGCCATGGGCCACTACCTAGCAGAAAAACTAGCGGCGGCGCACCGCCTATTCCTCAGCAACTCGCTCACGGACTGGTTGATCGCCGCGATCGCGGCCGCCGCCGTGTGGTCGCTGCTCTGGATCGTCAGACGCTTCGTCGCCGCGCGCTACAAGCGATACTCGGTCGCGGAAGTGCGCGCCCCGGTACGGCTCATCGCCTACCTGATCGGCAACACCAAGCAATTCCTGTTCATCGCCATCACGCTGGACGCCGCGCGTGCGCCGCTCGTGCTGCCGGACAACGTCGAGCGCGGCCTGTCCCACATCGTGCTCATCCTGGTCTTGAGCCAGGTCGGCTTGTGGGCCGGCCGGGCGGTGCGTTTCTACATCGAATTGAAGCAAACCGAGCGCGGCGCCGATCAAGTATTCGCCGGCTCCCTCGACATCATCAATTTCGTCGCGCGCGTGCTCATCTGGTCGCTCGTGACGCTGGTCGCGCTCGAAAACCTGGGCGTCAACATCACCGCCTTGTTGGCCGGTTTAGGGGTCGGTGGCGTGGCCGTCGCGCTGGCGCTGCAAAACATCCTGGGCGACCTGTTTGCCTCGCTCTCGATCGCGCTCGACAAGCCCTTCGTGGTGGGCGACAGCCTGGTGCTCGACACCTATATCGGCAAGGTCGAGCACATCGGCATCAAGACCACTCGCCTGCGCAGTGAGACCGGCGAACAGATCATTCTGTCGAACGCCGATATCCTGAAGAGCCGGGTGCGCAATTTCGGCCGCGCGCCGGAGCAGCGCGCCCTCGCCACCCTTCGAGTGAGCTATGCGACGCCCTCCGACAAGCTGCAGGAAATTCCGAAACTGCTCGAGACCATCGTCCGCCAGCAGCCGAACGCGCGTTTCGAACGCTGCCATTTGAAAACCTTGGGAGATTCCGCGCTGCTCTTCGAGCTGTCCTACTTCGTGCAGCAGCCGAATCTGAACCCGGTGCTCGACCTGCAGCAGGCGGTCAATTTTCGCATCATCGACGAATTTCGGCGCCTCGATATCGGCTTCGAATATCCCGCGCAGCGGCTGATTCTCGACCCGCCTCGCGGCGCCGCCGAGACCTGAAGCGTAGGCCCCCCTACGTCGCACGCCCCTCCACTGGTGAATCCGCCGCCCGTGTTTCACATCGTGCTATACGAGCCGGAAATTCCGCCGAATACCGGCAACGTCATCCGGCTGTGCGCGAACACCGGCGCCACCTTGCATCTGGTGAAGCCCTTGGGCTTTCGCCTCGACCAGAAGAGCCTGCAACGCTCCGCACTCGACTACCACGATCTCGCCGCCGTCAAAGTTCACGACGATATCGGAGCGTGCCTGCGCACTCTCGACCCTTCGCGCCTGTTCGCGGTCGAGACCGGCGGCGCACACTGCTACAGCACGCCGCAGTACCGGCCCGGCGACGCCTTCTTGTTCGGACCGGAAACGCGCGGCTTGCCGCAGACGCTCCTTACGCAGCTCGGGCGCGAACAGACGCTCCACATCCCCATGCGCCCCAAGAGCCGCAGCATCAACCTCTCGAACGCCGTCGCGCTGGTCACCTTCGAAGCCTGGCGCCAACTCGATTTCACCGGCAGCGCCACTCAACTCTAACTCCGTACGAGCCGTATCATTCACGAACGACCGAAAGCTCGACAGGCCGCCGGGTCGGGGAGGGAGGGATTTTCCAGACCGTGAAAAACATGGATGTTTTTCCCGGAGCCTCCAGGGACGGATTTACGGCGCTCTGGAAAATCCCTCCCTCCCCGACCCGGCGGCCGTTCGCCATATTGGCCACAGTTCGTGAATGATCAGAGCTCCGTCTCCGACCGCACTTCCCTCCCCATCAGCGCCCGCACCGCGTCGCGCACCGGCTTGCCCTCGTGCATGATGTGGTAGATCTCCCGGCAAATAGGCATCTCGACACTCGAGCGCCGCGCCACCTCGTACACCGCGCGCGCCGCCGGCAAGCCTTCCACGACCTGGCCAATGCCGGCTTGCGCGTCGCGCAGCGACTGGCCCTTGCCGAGCGCCATGCCGAAGCGGCGGTTGCGGGATTGATCGTCGGTTCAGGTGAGCACCAGATCGCCCAAGCCGGCGAGCCCCATGAAGGTCTCCCTGGCGGCGCCCAAACTGACACCGAGACGCATCATCTCCGCGAGCCCGCGCGTGATCAGCGCCACTCGGGTGTTCGCGCCGAACCCCATGCCGTCCGCGATCCCGGAGCCGATCGCGATCACGTTCTTGACGGCTCCGCCGACCTCCACGCCCACGATGTCGGTCTGCGTATAGGCGCGAAACGCCGGCCCCGACAGGCTCAAGGCGAGTTCCTTGGCGAAGCCCTCGTCGCGCGAGGCGACGGTCATCGCGGTCGGCAAGCCCGCGCCCACCTCGCGCGCGAAGGTGGGTCCGGACAGCACCGCGCCCGGCCGCCCGCCCAACACCTCGCCGGCGACTTGATGCGGCAAGAGCCCCGTCGCCTTCTCGAATCCCTTGGTCGCCCAAGCGATGCGCGTGTGCGCCGGCAGCAACGGTCCGATGCTCTCGAGGGTCGCGCGAAACGCGTGCGATGGCACGGCGATCAGCGCGTCGCGCGATTCGCCGAGCGCGCTCCTCAAATCCGCCGCCACCTGCAAGGCGTCGGGAAACGGCGCGTCGGGCAGATAGCGCAGGTTGCGGCGCGCGCGCCGCATGTCATCGAGCTGCGCGGCATCGCGGCCCCAAAGATGCGTGCGGTGTCCCTCGCGAGCGAGCTGAATGGCGAGCGCGGTGCCCCAGGAGCCCGCGCCGATCACGGTCATCGGTTCCGTGCGCGGGCTCGGCATTCCTTAGGCTCCTGAGTTGACGCGGTTTGGTTGGAGCGGTTTGACTGAGGCGTACCGGTCGACGCGGCCTAGTTGACGAGACCGGTTTGCGGCGGCGTCTCCGAGGCCTGGGCGAACAAGGCATCGAAATTCACCAACGGCAGCAGAAAACTCGGAAAGCCGCCCTTGACGATCAAATCGGAAATCACTTCGCGCGCGTACGGGAACAGCACGCTTGGACAGAAGCTGCCGATCAGGCGTTTCAGATCCTCGACCGTCGCTCCGGCGATCGAAAAGACCCCCGCCTGTTTGACCTCGACGAGATACAGCGTCGCCTCACCCTGCTTGGCCTCGAGAGTGATGGTCAGCAACACCTCGCGCACGTCCGGCGCGATCTCTTCGGCCGCGGTGTTCATATTCAGCTGAAACTTAGGCTCCCAACCCTGATTGCTCGGCAGTCGCGGCCCATTCGGCGATTCGTACGAGCAGTCCTTCAGGTAAACACTCTGCAGGCTCACCTGCACGCCGCCGATGGTGCTGGCCTCAGCCCCTGTACTCTTAATCTCGTTCATCACGTCCCCTGGTTGGCTGGGAGCCTGTCGGGCTCAGGATCCATCGGCCGCCGCCGATGTCGCCGAGTCCGAGCGGCTGCAACACTTCAATTGGTGCCTTGAAGCAATTTATCGAGGTCGCCGCTGCTGTCGAGCGCGAAAAGATCATCGCAACCGCCGATATGTTTGTCGCCGATGAAGATCTGCGGGAGGGTACGCCGGCCGCTGCGCGCCACCATCTCCTCGCGAAACTTGACATCGTCTTCGACGTTGATTTCGTTGAACGCCAGATTCTTTTGCGTCAGCAGCGACTTCGCGCGCCGGCAGTAACCGCACCACTCGGCCATGTACACGGTGATCACCGGCGCCGTCATTTCGACTTCGTCAACGGCAAGTTGTCTTTCACCCAGGCGTTGATGCCCCCTTGCAGACTGAACACCTTGGTAAACCCTAGTTTCATCAAGGTGCGGGCGCCGCCCGCCGCACTCGCGCCCGTGTCGCAATAGGTGATCACGGTCTTGTCACGCCACTTTTTCAAGCTATCCGCCTGCGCCGCCAGTTCCGCCGCGGGCACGTTGCGTGCGTCGCCGATGTGCCCTGCGTCGTACAGTTCCTTGCCGCGCAGGTCGAGAACCAGCGCGCCCTGATTCATGAGCCGCACGGCTTGCATCGCGCTCAACGCCGCGAACGTCATCATGCGCTCGCGAATCTCGTAAAACGCCACGGCCGCCGCCGCCAGCACCGCCGCGCCGGCGTAGTACGGATGATGTCCAATGAACTCCAGCAATCGCTGCATGCCGCTCGCACGCTCCCAAGGATTTTCGGGCCGGCAAGTATAGCAGCGGCCACAACGCTTGTATGCTTGCCCTCCAAATGAACCGCGCCCCGAGACATTGGCTTTTGGCCGCCGCATGGACGCTGCGCGCATGCGCAACCACCGGGTTCGCAACCGCGTGGTTTGCAAACGCCTGGATTGCCAGTGCCTGGTTTGCCAACGCGTGGGGCGCAGCCGCCGAAGCCCCCGATTCCGCGCAGGCGAAAGCCAAGCTCGCCGCCGTGCGCGCGCAGATCGCCGAGCTTACCGCGCGGCTCGGCGATCAGCTCAAGCAACGGGACGCCTTGAGCGCACGGCTGCGCGACGCCGAGCTCGCCATCACCGCGAAACGCCAACATTTAGACGCGCTGCGCGCGGCCCAGTCGGCCGCGGAGCGGCATCGCACCGCGTTGCTCGCCGAGCAGGCCAGTGAGCAGAACGCCCTCGCAGGCGAGCGCGCCGAATTGGCCGCGGAGGTGCGCGCCGCCTACATGATCGGTAATCAGGAACAATTGAAGCTCTTGCTCAATCAGAGCAATCCGGCCGACCTCGGCCGCACGCTCACCTATTACGAGTATTTTACAAAAGAGCGCAGCGGCAAAATCGACCTCATTCGAGAGCAGGTGTCGCGCTTGCAGCGGCTGGTCGGCGAGATCGAGGAGCAAGCCGCCAAATTGAAGTCGCTCGAGACCGACGCGGCTCACGAGGTGGCGGGCCTCGAACAGGCCCGCGTCGAGCGCGCAGCCGCTCTCGCGGCGGTCACGCAACAGGTTGCCGGCGGGACTCGGCAGCTCGCCGATCTCAAACACCAGGAACAGGCGGTCGAATCCCTGCTCGCCGATCTCGCGCGCGTCTTGCAGGATTATCCGATCGACCAGACGCAGAGCTTCGACCGCTTGCGCGGCAAGTTGCCGTGGCCCGTGGCTGGGCGGGTGACCGCGCACTATCAAGAGCCGCACGACGCTGCGGCGCCGGACATCCGTTGGAACGGTGTGATGATCGAGGCCGCGCGCGGCGCCAAAGTGCGCGCGCCGTTCTTCGGCCGGGTCGTGTATGCGGACTGGCTGCAGGGGCTCGGCTTGCTGCTCATACTCGCGCACAGCGACGGCTATATGACCCTCTACGGTCACGCCGAGGTGCTCTACAAATCGGCGGGCGATTGGGTCGCCCCCGGCGATGTGATCGCGGCGCTGAGCGATGCCGGCGGGCCTGCCCCGCAGCTGTACTTCGAGATCCGCGAGGGCCGCAAGACCGTGGACCCCAAGGCCTGGTTGCGGACCGAGCCGTGAACTGAGAGGCAGCCCGTGAACTGAGAGGCAGCCGCTGGCGGCCGATGATTGCCGCACGTATGCTCCACGGTAATATGTTAGGCACGAAAACTCGCAACTTTTTGCTGCTGGGCGGCAGCATGGGCGTCCTGCTGTGCCTCGGTTCCTCGCGCGGCGTGCTCGCCGACAAGCCCGCGCCGCTCGGCGCCGATCTGCCGTGGCAGGACGCGCGGGTACTCGCCGAGGTGCTCGAGCGCGTCAAGCATGAGTATGTGAATCCGGTCGATGACCACGAGCTCCTGCAGGCGGCCATTCGCGGCATGGTGTCCTCGCTCGATCCGTACTCGGCCTATCTCGACGGCGAGGAGTACGACGAGGTCAAGATCTCGAGCTCGGGCGAGTATTCCGGCGTCGGCATCGAGGTGTCTCTCGAGGACGATCAAGTCGTCGTGGTATCCCCGTTCGACGGCTCGCCGGCGGCGGAGGCGGGAATCCGCAGCGGCGACGTCATCGCCACCATCGACGGCGTCGCCGTGAACACCACCGCCCTGGCCGACACGATTGGGCGCATGCGCGGCAAGGAAGGCACCTCCGTCACCATCGGCATATTGCGCGAAGGCAGTGACGAACCGTTGCGCTTCACCCTGAAGCGTTCGCGCGTCGAATTGCACAGCGTCAAGGCTGAACTGCTCGAGCCCGGCATGGGCTATGTGCGAATCTCGCAGTTCACTGACACCACCGGCGACGATCTCAACGCGGCGCTCGAGGACTTGCGCAAGCGCAACGGCGCGGCGCTCAAGGGGTTGGTCCTCGACATGCGCAACAACCCCGGCGGTGTGCTCGAGGCGGCGGTGTCGGTCGCCGACACATTTATCGACAGCGGCATCATCGTGACCGCCAAGGGACGCACGCCGGAATCCAAATTCGAGATGGACGCAACGCCGGGCGATGCGCTCGATGGCGCGCCCATCGTCGTGCTGGTCAACGGCGGTTCGGCCTCGGCGGCCGAGATCGTCGCCGGCGCCTTGAAGGATCACCACCGCGCGAAACTCATGGGACGCACCACCTTCGGCAAGGGTTCGGTGCAAACCGTCATGCCCTTGTCCGGCGACCGCGCGCTCAAGCTGACCACGTCGCTCTACTACACTCCATCAGGCGTATCGATCAATCACCGCGGCATCGCGCCCGACATCGAGCTGCAGCGCGACCCGAAGCCGCCGGGTGTCCCGGCGCCGCCGGACGCGCCGCTAATCCAGCGAGACCCCGAGGTGAAACGCGCGCTGCAGGAACTCAAGGTGCCGACCGTCGGCGGCAGCGGATCGTTATCCACGGGCCTCCGCTCTCCGCTGCAGTCGACGCGGCTCGCGCGGAACATTGGGTCGGAACCCTAGCAGCGTGCGCAGCACCCGATCGATCGAGATCCTGTGTTTGGCGCTGGCCACCCTGGTCCTGGTGTGGTCCGGGGCGCTGACGGCTCAAACCTGGCCGGTGCTGGTGCTGGTCGGCACGTTCGCCGTCGCCATCGGAGTGTTTCGCGCCCGCCGGTTCTTGCCGAAGCGTACCCGGCTGCGGCTGCTGATCGAGTCCTGGTCCATGCTGATCTTCGTCACCGGCGTGCTGTGGTTTACGGGCAGGAGCGCAAGCCCGCTGCTCAATCTGTACCTGCTGCCGATCATGTTGAGCGCCTTCACGCTGGGACGTCTGGTGACGCTGCTGCAGGTGGCGGCCATCGTGCTCTGTCACGTGCTGTTCGCCGTCGCGACACCTGGCGTCGACGTCGCGTCGCTCTATTATGCGAGTCAAGCCGTCGGGCAATTGGCGCCGTTTTTGCTGGTCGCCTACCTGACCTCGACGTTGACCGCGGACATCACCGAGGCGCGGGAACGCATCGAGAATCTGGCGCATACCGATGCCCTCACGGGGCTGTTGAATTCGCGCACCTTCAACGAGGTGTGGCAGCGCGTGCACGCGGCCTGCGAACGCGAGCGAGGCGTGTACGCCCTGCTGTTGATCGACATCGATAAATTGAAGGAAATCAATGATGCCTTCGGCCACGAGGCCGGGAATAGCGCCATCACCCTGGTGGCGAAATGCCTGCAGCGAAGCATCCGCAACACCGATCATGCGGCACGCTTCGGCGGCGATGAGTTCGCGGTGCTTTTGCCCGCGGCGTCCCCTGAAATCGCGGAGGCCGTGGTGAAGCGCGTGCGCCACAATGTCTACAAGACCACCCTCGACCTGCGCTCGCGGATGATCCGCTGCAATGTCAGCATCGGCGTGGTGATCTACCCGAAAGATGCCCGCGATACGCGCGAACTGCTGAGCATCGCGGATCGCAAGATGTACCGCGATAAGGAACTGCGGCGCGCACCCGGCGCGGCGGCGAGCGCCTGAAAGTCTGACCCCGCCGCGACGATGTCCCGCGACGATGTCCCGCGACGATGTCCCGAGGGGAAATCTCGAGACGAACTCCCTAGACGAAGTCCCAGGGGGTCAGTCGGACCGGCAATCGAACCGGCTGGACATTCGCAACGATCATGGCAAAGTTAGGGCTTGGTCACGCCCGAGATCCATTGACATATGATGAACTTACAGCACTTATTTAAGTCACCGGGAACGTCAATGGCGCGTACCCCTCGGGGCCCGAGTTTCTCGCTTCGAGCGCAGGCAGGCAGCGTGTTCCGGGTCTTGCCGCTGGCGTTCGTGGTGCTCAGCGTCTCGGCAACCGGGGCTTCGGCAAAGGCAGCCTCGGCACGGACAGCCGCGGCGAAGGCCGATCACGTTTCCACGCTGCGCGATTCCGGGAGCGGCGATCCCAAACTCAAATCGAGTTCGGTGCTGATCGTCGATCGGAGCGACTCCTCGGTGCTCTATGCGCGGCATCCCGACGTCGCCATGCCCATCGCCTCGATCACCAAGCTGATGACGTCGCTCGTGGTCCGGGAGGCAGGGCAGCCGCTCGATGAAGTCATCCAGATCACCGACGCCGACCGCGACATGCCGAAAGGCGCCTTCTCGCGCCTCGCCGTCGGCACCCGCTTGACGCGCGGCGATCTCATGCACCTGGCGCTGATGGCCTCCGAGAACCGCGCGGCGCACGCGCTCGCCAACCATTATCCGGGCGGTATGCCCGCCATGGTCGCCGCCATGAACGCCAAGGCTGCGGCGCTCGGCATGAGCCATTCGCACTTCGTCGATCCCACCGGGCTGTCGAGCGAGAACGTCGCAAGTCCCGAGGACCTGTTCAAACTCGTGGTGGCGGCCGGACACGACGCCACCATTCGCGAGTACTCGACCGACAAGCGCTACGCCGTGCGCGTACGCAAGCAGCTCGTCGAATTCCGCAACACCGACAACCTGGTGGCGAATCCCGACTGGAACATCGTCGTGCAGAAAACCGGCTATATCACCGAAGCCGGCAAGTGCCTGGTGATGGAGACCGTGATCGACGGCCGCTCCGTGGTCATCGTGCTGCTGGATTCGTTCGGCAAGTACACCCGGGTGGCGGATGCGAAGCGGATCAAGACTTGGATGGAGGCGGGGAAGGCGCGGCGGCTCGAGGTATCCATGCGGTGAATCGGCCCTGGTATAGGCCGATTGGCTGGCTGGAAGGTTGCTGCCCCTACGTTGAACGCGTCGGGCTTCTTGGAGGTGTTCATGTTTTCGCGTCTGCCGGGTGTCGGATGCACGGGAGGTTCGCTGGCGGCGGCGGTCGCGCTGGCGCTGGTGGCGGGCGCGGCGGGCGCGGCGGATAGGGCGTTGTCGGTCACGATTTACGCCGATGATCTGGCGCTGGTGCAGGATAGGCGCGACATCGAGATCAAGGGTGGCCGGCAACGCATCGAATTCCAGGACGTCTCGGCGCAAATACAGCCGGAGACGGTGTCGTTGACCGCGGACGACATCGGCATCGTCGAGCAGAATTTCGACTTCGATCTGTTGACCCCGGCGAAGATGATGGAGAAGGCTGTGGGTCATGAGGTCACCATCGTGCGCGTCAATCCCGCGACCGGCGCCGAAATGCGGGAAGAGGCAGAAGTACTCGCGACCAACGCGGGTGTGGTACTCAAGATCGGGCAGCACATCGAGGTGTTGCGCGACGACGGATTGCCGGTTCGGGTGATCTTCGACAAGGTGCCGGACAACTTGCGCGCGCGCCCGACGCTATCGGTGACCGTCATCGGTGGCCACTCCGGAACGCGATCCGCGACGTTGAGCTATCTCACGCCGGGCCTCGGGTGGAAGGCAGATTATGTGGCTCTCTATGATGAGAACGACAGCAAAATCGACGTGCAGGGCTGGGTGACGCTCACGAATTCCAGCGGCGTGACTTACGACAACGCGCAGACGCTCTTGGTCGCGGGATCGCCCGCGGCGGCTGACGGTGGTGGCCGGCAGCCGAATTACTATTATCGTCCATCAGCGGCGCGCCCGACCTTGCAGCAGGCCGGTACCGAAAGCGGCAGCCGCGAGCGATTGGGCGATTTCTACCTGTATCCGTTGGCGGAGCGCACCACCATTGCCAACCTGCAGACCAAGCAGGTGAGCTTTCTCGATGTGCACGGCGTGCCCGCCGAGCACGGCTATGAATATCGCAACCCGTGGCTGGGCACGGCGGAAACACCGCAAAGCGCGAAGAGCATCTACAGTTTCTCCACCAGCGCGCACGCCGGGTTGGGAGACCAGTTGCCGGCGGGCGTCCTGCGCTTTTACCTGCGCGACAAGCGCGGCGATCCACAATTCATCGGCGAAAGCCGCATCGATCACACCCCGATGGGATCGACGTTGTCCTTGGCTACCGGAGACGCCTTCGATGTCAAAGTCCGGGCGGTGGTGGACAAACGCACGCGTCTTGGCGCCAATGACTCGGGCACCAACCACTCGGGCGGCAATCACTGGCAGTCGGACATGCGCTACGACTTGAGCAACGCGCTGCCCCGGCCGGTCACGGTGAAACTCATTCAAGACGGACTCTGGGGCGATTCGCGCATCATCTCGGAAAGCGTCAAGAGCACGCGCCCCAGCGCCGACGCGGCCGAGTGGGCGGTGACGGTGCCGGCCAACGGCAACGTGAGCGTCACGGCGAGCTTCGATACGCGGTTCTAGGAGCCAGCCTGAATATTCCGCCTGATCCGCGCAAGCCGCGTTGGCGCTGCCGGCGGGTGGCAGCCAGGCGCGCGACCCTGGCCAAGATTGCCGTGGCGGGCTTCGCGGTCATTGGCCTGTCCGCGCGCCCGGTCAGGGCCGCCACGCACGAGGCCACTTCGCCTACGGTCACAGCCGTCGCCACGCCGGCACAAGCCGCCGCCGCGACGCGAGATTCCGCTTCCGACGCAGCGGCATCGCCGCCGTCCGAATTGTCGGTCACCGTGTACCGGGCGCCGAAACGCGGGTCCGGATCCATCGACCTCGATGCGCTGGAAGGCTTCGCCCTCATCAGCGAAACCCGCACGGTGCACTTGCCCGCCGGCGTGAGCCGGTTGCGCTTCGATGGCGTGGCCGACGGAATCGAGCCGGCCAGCGCAATCGTCACCGGTCTCGCCCAAGGTGTCATCGAGAAGAATCGCGAGGGCAAGTTGTTGAGCCCGTTCGCCCTGCTCGACGCCGCCGTCGGCAAGCCGGTGACGCTGCTGCGCACCGACAAAAAGACCGGCAAGTCCTCGCGCATCGACGGCACGCTGGTGTCGGACGCCGAAGGTGGCGTGGTGTTCCAGACCGCCGCGGGCGTCGAGGCGCTGCGCTGTTCGGGGCTGCCCGAGAGCTTCAGCTTCTCCGCCGCCACGGACCTTGCGGCGACGCCGACACTGTCGGTGTTGGTGCGGACTTCCCAGCCCGTGACACAGACCGTGACGCTCTCCTATCTCGCGCGCGGGTTCGACTGGTCCGCGGAATATGTCGCCACCTTGTCGGCCGACGGCAAGACCCTGGACTTGGGCGCCTGGGTGACGCTTGAAAATGGCAACGGGGCGGGCTTTCCGCAAGCTCACACCCAGGTGGTCGCCGGCCGGGTGAACCGCGAGAGCGGCGCGGTCGAGCCGATCGATATCGGCGGCCCGATCCTGGCGCAGTGCTGGCCGCGCGGTTCCACCAGTGATCCGCCCGAATATCTACAGTTCAAACGCGCCGCGGCGGCCGCTGCTCGAGCGGGCTTCGAAACAGTCTTCGTGACGGCGCAAGCGGTACCAGCGCCGATGGCGCAGCAGTCGATGAAGGCGGCCCAGACGGTGGCAGAGGAACAACTCGGCGATCTCAAGCTGTACCGCGTCCCGGACCGCACCACCGTGGCGGCCCGTCAATCCAAGCAGGTCCGGCTCCTCGACCGGGCGGGTATCCCGGTCGCCACGGTGTATGATGCGGACTTGGACTGGGGGCAGGACGCCTCATCGGTCCCCGCACGGCGGTTATTGCGGACGATCAACAGCGCGGCAAATCATCTCGGCTTGCCGCTGCCGTCGGGACGCATCGCGGTTTTCACCACGCACCGAGGCGAGAAACTGCTGGAACATGAATCCGGCATGCGCGATCTCGCCGTCGACGAGGAAATGGAAATCACTATGGGCGAGAGTGCGGATATTCGGGTCACGTCAACCCAGCCCGACGCGGTCACGCAGGTCGACATCAGCAACGCACGCGCGACGCCCGCGCAATTCGAATTGCGCTTGCGGTTGCCGGAGGGGCGCCGCGTCGTGCGCGCCGACCACCCGTTGGGCACCAAGAACGGCCGGCCGATCTTTCGCTTGACCCTTCCCGCCAATGAGACCGTGACGGTGCGCTATTGGACCCAAGCCGCGGAGCCCGGCCGTGGTCGAGCCAGTCGCCCGGGCGGCCGACCGGGTCGAGCCGGTTCGGGTCGAGGCTGAGTCGCCATGGTGAACGGCCGCCAATCGCGGATCAAAAATTATTTTGCCGAGAATCGGTTGTTTGCGGTCCGCAGCCTGGTCGCCGGCGTGATCGCCGGCGTCTTGCTGTTTGCGGTCGCCGGGCGTTTGTTCTACCTGCAGGTGCTGCGCCACGATTACTATGCCGGCTTGTCGCTCGGCAACAGCGTCCGCAATGAGCCCGTGCCGCCGAGCCGCGGTTTGATCCTGGACCGTAACGGCGTGGTGCTCGCGGACAACCAGCCGGCCTTCAACATCGAGTTGGTGCGCGAACAGGTCGGCGACGCCAAGGCACTCGATGCCACGCTGGCGCAGCTCGTGAGCATCGGGCTGCTGCGGACCGAGGAGGTCGGCGCGATTCGCCGCACGATCATGGCCCACAAGGTCTACGAAAGCGTACCGGTGAAGATCCAGGCGAACGAAGCGGAGATGGCGCGCTTCGCCATTCATCGCTATCAGTTCTCCGGCGTCGACATCCGCTCGCGTCTGGCGCGCCACTATCCGCTCAAGGAGATGGGCGTGCACGCCATCGGCTATGTGAGCGCGATCAACGAGGAGGATCTCAAGAAAATCGACGGCGCGGAGTACGCAGGCACCAGCCTCATCGGCAAGTTGGGCGTCGAAGCCGCCTACGAATCCGAGCTGCACGGCAAGCCAGGCTTCAAGGAACTGCTGGTCAATGCCGCGGGACGGCCGGTGGAGCGTCAGGGAGAGTACGCGCCGCAATTGAGCACGCGCCCGCCGGTGGCCGGTGAGGATCTCGTGCTCGGCATGGACGTGCGCGTGCAAAGAGTGGCCGAGGAAGCCTTGGCGGGCAAGCGCGGCGCCGTGGTGGCGCTCGACCCGAAGACCGGCGACGTGATCGCCCTGGCGAGCACCCCCGCCTTCGATCCGAATGACTTCGTCAAAGGCTTGACGGTCGCGCAGTACAACGCCTTGGCGAACAACATCGACGTGCCGCTGTTGAATCGCGCGCTGCGCGGCGCCTACCCGCCCGGCTCGACGGTCAAACCCCTGTATGCGCTGGCGGCCCAGGTGTACGGCGTCATGTCGCCCACGCAGCAGGAGTTCTGCCCCGGGGTGTTAACCATGCCGGG
>Ga0116227_10011016_pt1 | contig 15428 bp, 6 predicted proteins | sample S1TSphgellanicum_FD_89693 | JGI IMG/M metagenome (GOLD analysis project Ga0116227, IMG submission 89693) | Host-associated microbial communities from peat moss isolated from Minnesota, USA - S1T2_Fb - Sphagnum magellanicum MG | ecosystem: Host-associated > Plants > Peat moss > Unclassified... | reverse complement strand
GTTTTTTTTGGAAAACTAAAAACCTGGCATTCTTTTTTTTTACATCCCCGCCTTGTTTTTTTTTTTTTTTTTTTTTTCTGCTCATGATAACTGGGCAGTGTACCTGCTGGGTACTAGTTGGGATTCAGAGGAATTTTTCAAAAAATAATAATAACTATTCGCTGTGTTCGATAACCATAATACCAAACCTATGGAATCATGCTTCTCTGGGGATAGAGGGGGCCAAAAAAAGGGTGGGGGGGGGCGGTGGGGGGAAGACAAAGACGTATCAGAGGAATGATGCGAATCTTGTGTCCGGGCATCCATGGATACTCCCAGCTACAATTAAGCCATTTTCATGGGCAAAGATTGACTCACAACCTCTTTGATGCGAATATTATACAAGGTAAGCTCGAGCAATACTTTGTCAACTTCTTTTCTGGCACTGGTTGTCAATTTAATATTGTCAAAAGTTTTTGAGGATATGGACGTGGAGCGGAAAACCAGGCATGTTGACAGCCTCCTACGGAGCCAGCATTTTTTAATAAAAAAAACCACCCATTTCTGGATGAGTGCTTTAAGTTTGACATCAGCATCAAATTGACAAGTGCGTGCAACGGTTCGGCCACTTATGGCAAGTTCAAAACTTTTCACATAAAGTGAATTCGGAGTTTATAGTAACATCCTATGAACATTCCTCAAAACGTGGTACCGAATGAAAACTACTATTCTCCCGATGAAATAATAGTTCGTGCCCTAATATAAAAAACTAGCCATCTGCACAATCCCATACAAAAAGGAAAGTCTTTGTTTGTATGTTTTTTTTTATAAAAATATAGTACTGATCTTTCCTCTGAATATGTAGGGTGTTCTTAGGAAGGGTCATTAGTCCAGGCCAAAAATAGTGGCAGTCAATTTTAGGAATATAATTTCCATGCAACCAATGAGAAGTAGTGTCATGGAGTGAAGGGGCCTCCCTTTTTTTTCTTTTTTTTTTTCTTGTATGGGATTATTATCTCAATGCAATGATGCCACAAACAGAGGGCTCAAATTAAAGGAATGTAACCTCTCAACTCTCAACCGCAACATGTGTGATGAGACTGTTTCCCTATGTACTGTTTTCATCCGGACTTCTGATTTTGTCCCCAGTTTTGGTAAAATTGGGGCCCAATAACTGCAGTCCGGGGTACTTTTCTATCATGGAACATGGGTTGGGGAGGGGGGGTAAGTGCCCCTAAAGAATTTGTGCAAGCTAAAATGTCTGAACAAGCAGAAAAATGGGCACAATAGCCTGTACCTGGCACAGTCCATAATGTAATAGCTAATGCATTCTTGGACAAGGATTGCTAACTTTGTCACTAAACTTATAATTAAATTTAGTGACAAAAATTACTCAAAATTCAATATCCCCACTCTCTCTCACCCCCTTCCCCTCCCCCCGCCCCCAGGTCAAAAAATTACAAAATCACTTACAAGAAATCCCACTCATCAAGTGCTTTTCAATAGTACCAAGAGCTTGTCTCAATTTCATTAAATGTTTTAAAATTTTATTTTGTTGAATTTTCTTTGAAAAATTTGTTGAGTTTTCAATAATTTTGCACCATATGTCTAAACATTACAAAACCACCCCAATGCACCATTGATGATCAAGAACATTCCAATAATATGATAGCGCAATGAGGTGTCATGGTTTCAGATATCTCAATGTGACAAACAAAACAAACAAACTACATTCCTTAATAGCTAGATATGAAAACTATTTTGCTTAAAAATATTGTTCAAACTTTTTCAATAATTTGGTCATGAATGCACCACAAACGAAACTTACAAAATGAAAAATTTGGACGCTATAATTCGAAGTGGGTTCAGTTATATTGTTGTGACATTAAGTTCCATGGCTAACAATCCATACCAATAGGCAATATTCATGTGAAGTGAAGGCATATGACTTCTCCATTCTCTAAGGCTTCTACAACATTCACCATTGTTTATCTGTAGTGAAAAAATAAACAATAACAATTTTAAGGTACTTAAAATCACATACTTCATACACATGCCTATTTGTTCTTCATGTTATTTTGATCTAATGTCATTTGTCAAAGATACTTTCTCCCTTTCTCGAAAACCCTTTGATTGAATATTGGAATTTTTTCATAGAGATGAAAATTACATGAAAGTTGGAAAATAGATGATTAATGTTGAGATTTGGGGAATTTGATTTAGTTAACATGTTACATGGCATGGAAATATTTCTTTCATTTTTAGGGATCTTAGAAAGAAATAATTTGATGTTCACTATTGTATGGTGGTGGGAAATAGATCCTTCAATTTCATTAGAATTTCCTATTTGAGAAGCACGCACCTTCTCGATGTTTTTTTTTCAAAGATTCTTCAAATTGGCCTTAATGAGTATTCTATGCTTGAGCTCCCAACCCTTGTGGCAACAACAAGATTCTTGATTATCTTTTGATTGGTTATGCAAAGAAATAATTTATACATAACTTATGGCTATATTCCCTTTTGAGGTGTGATGTATTACAAGTTGCATTGAAAATATGAATAGTGGCTATTTCAATTTTGACAAAGTGTGAATTTATGTTACAATAGAAAAACTTGTGGAGTTGTTTAGTGATTGTTGGAAAATTAAAGATGACACTGCGCTTAGTGGTAGCATGGTCTTTATTTACAAACCACACATTAGTTTAGTAATACAAAGAACTTAATCAAATGGGAGGAACGGGGAGAAATTTACATAGAGCTCAAATTGGTCAACATCACGGAAAATGAAGGTTGTTTGTGACATGATTCAAGTTACCACTTGAAACCTTTGACACCCATACAATTACGATGCATCATAAGAACTTAGAAGCTAGAGTTTTGAAGTTGTAAGTTCATAAAATTTTGGTCAAAATTTATACACAATGCACATTGACACAAACGGAAAACGTGAGAACCTAGACAAATTAGATGCCTATTGTCATTGAGCAACAAAGTATATAAATGTTAGAAAATGAAGCAAGCATGCCTAACATTTATAGTACAAAAACTAGGGTCAATGATGTTTGACATGAAAAATTTTCATGGATTGCACCATATAACATCCATATTACTTCAAAAACCTTAAACTTCCCAATCACATAGTAGCATTGAACAATTGGTAATGAGCCACTAATGAAACTAGAACACATCAAGTCAAAGGAACCTTCCTTGTTTTCTTATTAGTACAAACTATGATGGCATCATCATAAGGAATGGTATCAATGGCATAAAAAAGATGTGCAAACATATGAACCACCAAATCCAAATGTTCACAAAGTCGATTTTGTAATCTCATCTTCATGAACGTCAAGATTGAGACACTTTTTTCATCTTGCACAAATCCCATATTTTGACCATAATCGACTCTTTCACTTTTATAAATTCAAAGAGTTGAACACATAACAATGCATTGAAAAAAATCTTCTTCCAACCTCTAGACACTAGATTGAGATCCATGGGCTAGTCCATAGCCCATTAAGCATTAGATATCATTGTGATCTTGAAAAAAAAAACTACATGTCCAAAATATTCACATGCTAACATCTAAGTTTAGGTGAATCCAAGTTTCTTAGGTTAATAATGTAAGCCTTTCAAGATAGCCATATGAATAGGAAAGGTTTATTCACATGAAGATTTCAACAATATTGTGGGTGAACCAACCTTAAAGCTACATTGATCACATCTTGGGCAAGAAATTGCATTTCAAGTTCATCACTAACCTTGGGTACTAGTTCAAAACATTGTATTTGGACATGGTTAATGATTTATTGGAAGATAACATGAGTCACAAGCACATATAACAATTCATAAATTCAAGTTTTGAAAATCAATATTCAAATTAGATGCCCATTCATGCACCAACACATTTGATGTCCCATTTAGTAAGTTTCAATACCCATTGAACATGTTCATGTAAACATTTTGGGGCTCAATGTACAAACAATAGAAATTTCTTCAACACAACTTTACTATAGTAACAAAATCACATACAAAACATTGTTAGGATTGAGAGAAATTAATCAACTTGTTTTACCTTTCAACATTGGTAGCTTATGTGATAGTGCAACATTTTGATGCATTTTTAAAACCAAAGCACAATATTTAGACAATTGTATTTTACCTATGAAGAGCATTGAAATCCAAGGGGTTTTGATGTTCTTCAAAATCCATTAACCCCCAATTTCCACAATGTTGCAAGTTTAGCCAAATGCCTAGGTTTTGTTTGGGATGTGAAAAAAATATGCAAATAAACTTTGCAACACATCTTCAATCTTTCCCATAGTGCCCAACTTAGAAAAAGTTTAAACTATCAAATTGGTGTGGTGGTTCATATGATGTACACCAATCATGAATGGTGCACTATGATATTTCAATTCAAATATCACACCTATTTTCATGCTCTTAAATACATTCACCATGTATGCTCCAAATGTGATAAGTTTAGATGCAATTGTTTGCAAATCACCAAAAAACACCATGGCATCCACCAAAATGTGTTTTTAATTATCAAAAGTGGCTCCATCAACAATTTTGTACAAGGATAATAACAAATGAATTTGTTGCTAATCTTCAACCATAGGCCAAAATATAAATTTAGGTTTGCTAATAAGTAGTTATGAATTCATCACAAAACTAGAAATGAACCAAAAGCACCCTCAACCAAAGATTTGGCTTTCTTGACAACCACATCATGCATGCAAGATGACATCTCCCAACCAACTATGTTTGACTATTGGGTTTTTGGAAAGCTTTTAACATCAAGGAAATGTAGCAACTTGTTCATACTTTTGTAATTAATCATAGGTTTGCTTTCAACTAGCATCATGTGGAAACAAATAGAACATCAAACCAATTTTTTCATCCTCTTTCCACTAACAACATGGCAAACTTGTTGAAAATTTGTATCCTTCCTAGCTACAACATATCAAATGTTCATTTTTGGCATGGACAAAATCCTTGGTCATGTAGTACTCACAATCTTTATATATTTTTGGGATTATAACTAAGGCCTTCCTCTTACAATCATGCTTTCAAAGACTATCCAATTGAGTGTTAACAACTTTTCCTTGTCATCTATTTTGGTATAAACCTTGCATTTGACTTGATGCACCTTTCCATGTGCATCCACCACTAACTCAACACATGAAAGCTTTGCATTTCACACATCATGAAACACCTTAAATACTACAAATCATGATGTTCCAAGCCTTCCAACTTGATTTTTGACCAAAAAATTGGTCCATTTAACTAATTGTTAAAGTGACATGTCTCATTTGACTAATTCAACTGATTAAAATGACTTTTTAAACTACTTGGTCAAATTATAATTTAGGCACATAATACACCTTTAGTAAAAAAAAGGGGTCTAGTCAATGGGGACATTTAATTTTGTCTAATCCATATTTATAATTAAATAAATATGAAAAATTATTATTTATGGTTATTTTGATTAACCAACTTGATGAACAAAAATTTAATTATTAGTCAAAATGGTATTCATAATGAACAGTAGATTGATTCAATAAGTAGGTGAGTAGGTACATAGATACCTACTTAGCCTACTAAGTTACCTTTGTATGTAATTAGGTTAGTTAGATAGGCTAGGTACCTAGGCAAACAAGGTATGTTAAAGAGGTGTGTAACCTAGGCTAAATAGGTACATTAAGCAAGTGTGTAACCTAGGTTCAATATCTATGCTAAATAGGCTTTGTAGGAGGTTTCTAAAACCACAAGTTAAAGGTTAAGTGGCTAGGTATGTAGTTAGGTTAAGTAAGTTAACTAGGTACATTAAGTAGGTTTGGTAGTATGTGTCACATGCATAAAAACTATGAAAACAAATGATGAAAAAACAAGCTTAAATATAAATTGAAACATAAAAAATAGAAACTAAGATAAAACCACAAAAGGTTAAATCCAAAAAAATGAACTGTGTAAACAAACCTTTAGTATGATAAAATATTAAAATGTACACACAAAAATAATGGAATAAGGCTATGGAACAAGATTTTACTTTATATTAGTGTTAAATAGACTAAATGTAATGGGAGTCCATCAACTATTTATATCCTTTGGGGACCTAGTTCAAAGAAATTTCAACGATTGGATCCAACTGCTTTATTAGGAGCCGCACGTGCCCCCTTAGACCAATGTTTTACTTTTACAATCTTCTTGGAATCTTTTAATATGTCTTTCAAAAATAATAATAAATCTTTAATTTTTTTTAATAATATTATGTTAAGGTGTATATTTTTTTAAATCCAAAAATATGTCATTAAAAAATATTTTCAAATTGTGCTTTTAGTGTCAAAATTACTTTAAGTTGCTTTTATGTAACTTTTAAATAATGGTTATAAGAGGTTAAAAGTTTGTATATGTATTTTTCACTCATTAGATTGATTTCAAATTTTTATGACATGTACATAATGTATTCAAAATAACATTTTATAAAAAATTATTCTATTTTATTATTATTATTATTATTATTATTTATAATCCAAAATTCAAAAAATTAAGCAATGATTACGATTGTTTTTAATACATGTTAATATGACTGCACCCGATTTAGTTTTCATGTGCCCACTAATTAAGGAAGATTTTAAATGAATTACAAATTAACTAGGAGTTAATTAAAAATGAACTGAGAATTAAGTGTGAATTGATTAAAAATTAACTAAGAGTGAAATTAAAGAACTTGGGAATGAATTAGAAGTTATCTAAAAAGGTCCAAATTTTTTAAGGTGTACCAAAATCTTGTTATAATGTCACCCATTTCTATATTTTTTACCATGTAAAAACACATTTGTGATGATGGAATCTAAAATTGTAGTGGTGTAAAACATGGTACTTATGAAATATTTGATAGTTTTTAACTCATTATTTTTTATGAGGATCAAAATATAATTGGAAAAAACAATTAAAATAATGATTAGGTCTTTGTTGTCCTAGGTGGTACACCTTAAAGGATTTTCACCTAAGAATGAACTGAAAGTTAACTACAAGTGGAGTATGAATGAACTACAAAGTCATGGATGAAAATCCATGTGAATGAATTCCATTCATCATGTGACCATGTACTATATTGGTGTCCAAGACAATGTATGTAAGTATATTAAGTTAGGTAATTAAGTAGGTAACAAAAAATTTAAGATAGGTACGTTATGTGGGTATGGTAGATTAGTTAACATAAACTAGCTAAACTAAGCTTTCTAGGTAGGTTAAAAAAAATTGTCCAAAACAATAAAATGATATAATTTTTTGTTTTTTGAAAATATGGTGTAATGGTTGAGGACTTGGTTTTTAAATGTGGAGGTGAAGGTTCACGTTCTCATTTTTCCCCCTTTTTTAACTAGGCTACTTAATTAGGGCGGTTAGTTAAACTATGTGGCTAAGCTAGGCTAGGTTCCTAGCTTAAGTTTGGTGTTTAAGCTTGGTTTTTAGGCTTGGTGCCTAACATAATTTCTTAGGCTAGGTTAATTTTTATGCCTACGTGTGTAGAATAGGTATACCTACCTACCTATCTATCTACATACCTAGGCCCTACCTACATATTAAATCAAACTTATGTTCATTTTGACTATCATTTTGATTCATAATCAAAATGGGAGTTAGCCAAGTTAATTAGTTAATATGAGTAGTAAAAAGACTAGCAATATTATAAAAAAATGCCACTTTGGCCAACAATCAACTTGGACATGTTGAAATCAATTCATTCAATATGATTGATTGGTCAAATCATCATATGTCACAATGTGGTCTTTTAAATCAATTTTGCTAACTAAAAAAACTACAATTTGTAGTAATGCCTATTTTGGCCATTAATCCTTGCGTTTTGTTTTAATCTCTTCAACATAAATCCACAAATCAACATTGCATAGAGGTTTAGGAAAAGGGACAAGGTTTTGGGGGTTGATTGTTACTAAAGAATGTTATATTGGTTGGTTCATTTTGATGAAAAAAATTGGACATTGAAGATTTGAGGAGGTTGCAAAGATGCTACATTCCATGCAAAAAATTAAAAGAAATGAATAGTAAAAGCATTGGAACAATACACTTTTATTAAACTTGTCCATCATGAAACCCATATAATCCATATAAAAGTTTGACTAAACCTTAAGCACGTTAATCACAATTAAAGAATCTATGAACACACATTAAAACTCAATTAAAGGCTATAGACCTTAAATGCCAAATGCTTCAACTAAAAGTAAAAATAATACAAGACTCCATCAAAAGGGCAAACAAGACTTGAACAACGAATCTAAAGATTTGAAGAATACCTCAATTGTTTCATAAAACCCCAAACTTCAAAATGAAAAGTTGAGATTCTCAAAGCTGATTTTTTGCATCATGTGATTCTAAGTTCCGCCCCCATCACAAATCTTTGAAATAGACAATTATAAAAACCAACTTGGAGACTTGAAAACCATCATTAGCTATGGGATTCAATAATCAAGAAAGACATAGTACCTTGGTCTTGCAATAGTAAATTATAATAAACCCAAAATGTAACAAACTACTAGTAGAATCCAAAATTTGGAAATGTTTGAACTTTGGAACAAATTTCAAGTGCAACCATGAAAGCAAAAGGTAAGGTTAGGAATCCATCCCCTTTCTTTGCATTTAAGGATCTTGATTCGTGATCATTGAAGCACCTCATTGAACATCTCATCTTCAATGATCTAATCATCCAAAGTTTGAACCAATGCACCTAAACCCACTATCCAATGTTTCACATTGATTTAGTTTGGTAAATAACATTATATATCTTCTCTTCAATGAATCAATCCACTAAAGCTTGAGCTTGAACCCTAAACCTGGTGCTACACATTGAATTACTTTGGTCAACAACCTTATGGGCCATATGTTAGATCCAAGTCTCGGCACATCCATCATAACTCTAGGATTTGGTGATTCCATGGATAACTAGCAATGGTGAGGACCCTCTTGTAAGTGACAAGGAACAATGATTTCTATGTAACGTTCATTGCATTTTTGTCGAAGGACAACAATAACGGGTAGGAGAAGGTGATTTTGGATGCATTAATTCCAACCATATGGTTGCTAGATTTTTTGTATGCTTGCAATGTGTAGTGACCTTAGATGCGGTTTCCATACAAGAAAACCTCATCTCAATAGTCCTTTTTTCCTAGCTTGACCTTAGAAGTATATTGCTTCAAAAGTGTGGGATATTGATAACCGATAAACAACAAACCATACAATTTATGCCAATGGCTACATAATAATCAACCACCTAGGCAAGTTTAGAAGTCGGGGCTTTTGGAAATTTTAAGGGGGGAATAATTTTTCTTGCACTTTGTTGAGAAGATTTAAAAAATCTTGGAATGGAATGTTATATCATGTTGTGTGCCAATTGATCTTCTTTTACTCTTGATTGGGTGGAGAGCATTCATCTTCTAGTGGCTAATTTTGGCTATTTTCTAATTTTTCTTTCAGATAAAAAAAAGTTGGAAATCTGTGTTTTTCAATCTATCATGTGTCTAAGACAAAAAGTCTATGATGGTGTTTCTCCAGCAAAAAATGGCCACTATTGCAAAATCATTTTTTTCTTTTTGGGAAAAACAACAACATTGATGTAGGAGCTTATATTTTCGTTTCCTATAATGTTTTGGGGGTGCATTTAGGCTAGTTGCATCCAGGAAAACAAACAAGGGGCGTGTCACACTGCGGCCTTGCCATTTACATTAAAAAGTATCTTAAGGCAAAAGAAAAATTATGGAAACTCAAATATTTCACCATGCCAAGATATAATCTTCAAAAAATTCTCTAAAAGAAACCAAAACCCTTCAAGATATTATAACTCTTATAACTAATCTCAAGTTTCAACACAACCCAAAATGTCATCTTTGAAAAATCCTCATATAAAAATATACCTATTACTTATGGGCCAAAATCCCTTAAGCTACTATACTCTCTAATGAATCTAAACACAATATCCTTGCCTTGGTAGGCCAATAAGGCCAACAAACAACATTGGGTTAGAAAATCATTGACTAAGTTAGAATACGGAAGCATATGGAAAACGTACTATGGAATGGGCCTTGTAGAGTATGTTCCATCTAGGAATGCCACAATTCTAGTACAATAACCCATAGTTCCGATACATGGTTACAGGGTTCTACCAGGACCTATTCCAGAGCATAAACCCATTTTCCATGGGTTGGTTTTTCATCACCAATGATTCATTCACATATCACATGTGTGATCTTCACCATCAATTAACGTATCAAGTGTGATCTCCACCATCAATTCACATATCACCGTGTGTGATCTCCACCATCGACTCACATATCACCGTGTGTGATCTCCACCATCAATTCACATATCACCATGCGCGATCTCCACCATCGATTCACATATCACCGTGTGTGATCTCCACCATCAATTCACATATCACCATGTGTGATCTCCACCATCGATTCACATATCAAGTGTGGAGATCACACCAAAACTGGAACTAGTAGACGGGCTGCCCGTCATCCCACCACCACTTAGGAAAAAAGCCTGGAAAAAAAGGTGCCTGAATATGACACCCAAACCAGTTGCCAACTGAAGAAGGCAGGATGCTTTTCTAAAGCAAAAAAGGTGATGAAATGAGCATTGTTGTTGTTCTCATTACAAAGGAATAAAAAAATAAAACAGACAATGAATGTTACATAACTCTGTCCATATTATTATTCTGTAGTGTCCTTGGTAGAAAGAGAGAATATTGGAGGGCCCTTCAAATCCCCCATCACAAGGGGACCACAAGTTCTCAGATGGGTGGACTCAGAATCACTAGAATCTATTGGTACTTAGTACTTACTCCTTTTTTGGCCTTTTGTGATGGCCCCATTATAGTAAGTTGGATGTATGTTTGAGTGCCTTTTGTGGTAAAGCTTATCTTTCAGAATAGTGTTTGCTTCTTGTAGGTAGGTATACACCCTTTTGTTGGCCCAAGGATATTGTGTTTAGATTCATTATAGAGTATAGTAGCTTAAGGGATTTTGGCCCCTAGGTAATAATAATAGGTCTATTTTTATATGAAGATTTTTTGAAAGATGGTATTTTGGCTTGTGTTGTAACTTGAGATTAGTTACAGAGTTATAATATCTTGAAGGATTTTGGTTTCTTTTAGAGGATTTTTTTTTGAAGATTATATTTTTGCATGGTGAAATATTTGAGTTTCCATAATTCTTCATTTGCCTTAAGATACTTTTTAATGTCAATGGCAAGGCCACGGTGCGACACACCCCTCTTGTTTCACTACCAAATAGGACTAGGCAAAGCAAGACTATATCTCGTACAAACTGAATAACTGAAACAACCGACTGACCATTCGCAACATGTTGAGAAAATGATAGTGTCAACCATCATCCAAAAATGCGGGAGTCTTTTCATTGAAGGAGTGGAAATCGAACATGGAGGGAAGGTTTGAAGGTATCATGATGTGGAATGGAGTTCCAATCACATTGCCCGTGTTTATGGAATGTTGGGCTCAAATATATTACATGAATGGTAGTACTACTTGTGCTTTTTCAATATTTGTTTTTTCCTTGAGGTGAGAATCTTCACACACGTACGTGTAATTGTAACACCAAAATGGGCTATTAATTGTGACATGAAAATGGGTTAATATTACCATATATGGATAGAAAGATGAGGAGATATGAGAATTTAAAAATAGATCTACTAATGGGTCTTTTACACACAGGGAATTTTTTGACTAGGGATTGTTGGGTATAAATAAAAAGTAATTAATTTGACCTGACTTGAAAGAAAATATTAGCTTCTTGAACAGAGATGTCAAGTCAGATAGAAGTTCATTCATAGAGAATGTGTGTGGTACAAGACTAATATGTGGCATGACATTATTGATGTAAAATTAATGAATGATAGGTTTTTAAAAGTATAGATGAAGAGAGTGAATAATTCATCTCTTTTTTTTCAAGTATTTAAGGGGTTTTGAAAGGAACTTTGAATTTATTATCTCTTTCCATATTTTTTATGTTTTTAGTTTATCATAAGCTTTCTAAGAGGACTTTGTGTGTAATATTGAACTTCTAATATAATAAACCCATGTATTGTTATGATTGTGAAGTCATACACAAAGAAAAGTTTATGCAAATTTGACGAACAATATGCATAAGGTGAGATCTTTAGATGTGTGTGATGAGCTTCCCTCGAGGTGTAACCCACATAAGAAGACATAAAAGATTTTCCTAACTCAAACAGACAGAAGTTTTTACCTCGGTGTTAAGTATAATCTATATTTGACCTAGAAAATATTTATCCATAAAATAGCCCTCATAGGTCTGGAGTCTGGACCCGTCCGTGGCTACACAAGGACTCTTGTGCTTCCTCTTGATAAGTACAAGAGTAGTTGGCTACAGGGAATATTTGCAGTCTTTCAGGGGGGGAAACAAATCAAAGCCACTTTCCAATGCTCTGTCCCTAGAAATAAGACAGCAACTTGAATTGCAGGAGAGAATGAATGTTTGTTCTTCATGAGCCCCGATACTTACTATAGATGGATGAGACAAGCTCATGATAAAGCCTGTGCACAACTTTGTGTCAACATATAAAGTTTAAAGAGAGGACACTCACCAAGCTCTGTTGTTGTTGTGAATCAGCAGCCCAACTTATTCTTAAGATATCCTCCGAGGAATTGAATTTCCATCAAGTTGGACAAAAACTGGATCATAATTCAAACCAGGGATTAGTTACATTATTCATAAAAACCATGTGGACATGGATATCCAAATATGCCTTTTGGAAGGTTGGGTTTCCACACAAATTGTGGTGTCAATAAGAGATACCTCCTAGTAAAAGTCTTTGATCAACCTTTTTCTTATTGGGCAAAAGTGACATTAAAAATTAAAAATTTGAAACTTAAGGGATTTTGGAGGTTTTCAACACAATGGTTGTACCCATATAATGGTTGTATTCGTGTCTCTGGTTAAATTTTCTGGTTAGGTACATGTACGCCAAAAACTAGATCAATCCCATAACCAGCAACAAAAGAATTGGAAAGCTTTTATAGACAACTAGTGGGTATACATAATTTTGGGAAGGTGGGGTAAGTTTTTGTAGGATTACAATATCTCATATCCAACACAAGAAGGTCACTATGGAAAAAGATGAACCCACCACCCAACACTCAAACCATAGATGTCCTTTCTCAGAATCATACCATTGCACAGGTCTGGAATCTGTTACCTATGCTCTCCAACCATGGACACTTGATTACACAGCACACTAGCTTCATGGTGACCAATTCCTTGACCAATGTGTGCTTGTTCAACTTGGTGGGGAAAAAAATGGAAATGGGGCCCAAAGTTCAACATGTCAATGCTCGATACATGGACAACACGTTCTCCACATAAAACCACTTTTTCGATGATCATGATGCCGCCTATCACTTCCCAAATGGTGGTAAACAATCCTCACTATCCACATAAACAATTCTTAGTGGGATGACCTCGACAATACAATTCGTCGTTCAGGAATCCCCTCCCTTTCATTCCTCATCTCTTTCACATCACAGCCAGTGAGTGCATCTATGTCGTTAGCTGATTTGTGACAGATGACACTTTTTTAGTTTATGATCTTCTATTTTATTAGTGTATTTGTGATGTCCTGATTGTTATATTCTTTGGCGACTTGAGTTCTCGAGCTTTTATTTGTCTTGTATTTCTTGTAGGTAGGTTCCCATCCTTGCTTTTTTTTATAAAAAATATTGTAATTGAGGGTCAATTTCCACCACATTGACAAAATGAATAGTTCTATTTTTCAAAGAAATGAATTCGTTTATAAAATTTGAGTCATAAACATTATTAACAACTCTGAATAGTGGTACAATTGCATGTTAATTTCTTCCCCTGTTTCTACATGCAATACACCTAAATCCCAAAATCCATTTCTCTGTTTCTAATAGAGGGAATAGAGACAGGGCACAAATTCCCTTAAAGAAAGCCTAGAGGTTACTTACAAAGTTTGCATTACCAGGCATCAAGGTAAGAATATTCTGAACTAGGCCAGTTGTCTTTACACAAAGTGTTGGATCAGCTCGAGTAGAAGCAGACAGAATTATGCTTTCAAATCCAAAGACAATCCCCCACACAATACCATACCCCACTCCACTCGAAGAAGCTTCTCTTGAAGCATCAAAAAGTTCATATCATATCACTCATTGGCAAAATTCAGCTTTGTTTTTCCTTATACACTTCCTTACTTCATCCCTCTCTTACCACCAAAAAGATTTTCATGGGTAGCCCAAGTTCCAATTCCTTTGAATGGAATCCCTTTGAATGGAAGCTCATCATTTAAAAAAACATTCAAAGGGATAAGTTCTATACCCTCCTCTCCCTCCCCCAACACTTCCCCCCCCAACCTTTAGCCCCATGTGTAGCCCAATGATTTGGTGGTTGATTGGTGTAAAGTTACGTGAGGAGGAACTGATGATGAATCATGGAACTTTTACTACTCGGAGTGGGTAGTCGTAAAAACATTACCTCGTAACTGAATGTGATGATCCCAAAGCAAAGAGATATATTGGATCACATGTTGTGATCCAATATATCATTGGGTTATGTTGGATTCATTGAAACACCTACCCTATGCACCTGTAGAGACTCTTAGAGGGTTGGGGAGAATCAAAATCATGAATTTGCATGAGACTTACATGTAAGGAGCACTAGTGAAACCAACCAAACAAACAAACAAACAAGGACCCAGCAGAAGTGACAAACAAACTGTTGGGGTCCAGCCACCAATGATGGTTTGTTTATTCATACAAGGAACCAGAAAGATTCATTGGCATGCAGGGCTGAACCTGCTACAATTTTTTCCCATTCCCCAAACCTCTTTTGTAGCTCATTTACTACAGTCTACAACCCACCTCCCAATCCTAAAATAAAACCCATTTCTCTCAACTTTGTGACTCCCAATCCCACTGAAAAAAAAACGCCCCCTTAAATTTTTATTTAAAAAAAAAAAAAAAAAGTCCTTTAGGGTATGTATGTGAAGAGCTCTTATGGGAAGGTCCAATTATGCATGCAAAAGGATATTTGGGATTTTTCAGTATAATATATACATGTACACAGACTACATGTCCGTATGTCTGACATGAAAGCTCTACATACACTATTTGTCATAATATAATATACTCTTTTGATATTTGTCAAATTGCCCAAGCACACAAGGAAATTACCCAAGGGGGAAAGTAGGTATGGAGAGGTCTCTTCTAGGCTTGGTGTTCTTTCAGGTTTTTTTTTTTTTTTTTGGGTTCCTCTCCTTGCATGACTTGCTTTTTTTAAAAAGTAGGTATGGAGAGGTCGATTCTAAGCTTGATGTTTTTTCAGATTTTTTTTCCATCTCCATTTTACAACTTGTTTCGTGCTACTGATGGTGGG
>Ga0116227_10011015_pt1 | contig 15430 bp, 12 predicted proteins | sample S1TSphgellanicum_FD_89693 | JGI IMG/M metagenome (GOLD analysis project Ga0116227, IMG submission 89693) | Host-associated microbial communities from peat moss isolated from Minnesota, USA - S1T2_Fb - Sphagnum magellanicum MG | ecosystem: Host-associated > Plants > Peat moss > Unclassified... | reverse complement strand
TGTATCCGGTTCATCCATGATATAATAACCTGCGGTAGCCGGATGAGATTTAAACTCGTTCACCATCGCTGTTACCTCGCTGGTAGTACCATGTACCCTGGGATCCGCCACTAGTACCTTCATCCCGTATTTATGCGCGAGATCCAGCATCTTCCTGTTTTTCTCCGCTGTGTACAAATCCGTACTGCTTACGTTCTGAATAATGTCAATGTGCGCATCTTTCATGCGCTTGTATTGCTCATCATTGGTAAACGTCCATGTAGGAGGCCAGAAAATTCCAATCAGGAATTGTTCTTTGGCTGCAGACTTTTTACCAGCGGCAACACGATCCTGCGCCCACGACTGATAAGTAGTCATGCATATAAACAGCAATGCTAAGTGGAATTTTAATTTCATGGTATTGTATTATTATTGTTTAAAGCCAAACAGTATTCCTTCTCCTGGTTTGAAGTTAAGTGTAATGGATTTACTTCCATCTTCAGCGACATTGATAGTCATAGGAATTGCCGCCCCGATTGTTTTTGAAATTTCTCCCATGCCCGTGATGGAACTGCCTACCCTGAATGTCATGGCCTTCGTATCCGTTAATGATTTATTGACAATCATCGCGAAATCTCTTCCATCCTGCGGCCAGTTCTTAAACTGGGCTACCAGGCATTCATCCGCAGCGTTTACCGGTTGCACAAAGTACCATCCCGGTAAAGGAGACGCTCCGGCTGGTATTTTTGCGCCGGTGTGATACACGGCCTGCGCCAGCATTTGTACAAGTACAGGACCTATTGCCTTCATTTCGGCATTCAGCTTCTGAAAGGGGACATACAAATCTGTTTTGTTACCCGCCAGATCAATAATAGCATTGGTAAATACTTCCGATCCCGATGTAGCCGGATCCGGCGTGAAATAGGTAAACCATACCGGATATCTTACGCCATAGGCAAGCATAGAATATACGTTATAGCGCAACTCATTTTCATTGGGCCGGCGATAGGCACCTGCAATACCTACGGATTGCAGATAGGCAGATGTTTTTATCTCTCCGTTCTCCAGCGCTACCCTTCTTAATAAATCCAGATCGGAATAATAGGTTTCCCTGAAACTGCCATCTGCCAGAAATGGGTAGATATCAAGAGATAAATATTTCAGCGTACCTGCACCTACCAGGCTAATCCATTTCTTTACATAATCATTCTCATAGTTAATATTCCCCAAAACACCACCCACTGCCAGGCTGGGGAGTAAATTAACATGTGGTACGTGATCGGGGTCCAGTTCCAGTAACTTTTTGTAGGTATTACTAGCCGGAGTTAACTGTGCGAGATCAGGTTCATCCTTTATATAGTATCCATCCAGGCCGGTGTATGATTTATACGTGTTGACCATAGCAGCCAGATCTTGTTCGCTACCGTTTACCCTGCTATCATAAATATTGGCTTTGAAGCCATTGGCCCTTGCTTTTTTCAGGATGGTAATGTTCTCCGCTTCTGTGTAAGGCACCACGTATTGCAATACATTGATGTTTGATTCTCCCAGTATTTTAAATTGTACATCTGTTACATGCTGAATGGTGGGCGGCCAGAAGACGCCGATTTTAATATTAGGAACGCCTTCATCAATCGGCCCTTCCTCCGGGTCCAGCAAGATCGGGGTGTCTGTTAAATCACGTTCCTTTCTTTTATCGCAGGCCATCGTGGTAGTTGCCAACAGCAACACCATCAACCATGCGCGATAGCTATTTATAAACATAAAAATTTCAGTTTTAATTTTTAAGAAGAATAACCTGCCAGTTTGCTATTGATAATCCGGATTCTGTTTTAGCGCGGCACTTTTATTAATCTCACTTTGTGGAATAGGGAATAAGTCAAATGCAGGCCGGTATACCCGGTTCTCCACAACATTATCCCAATGTTTTCTTGGATTGGAAGTACCATCAATAATAACCCCTCTGGCTACCGTCATCGTTTCTGCGCCTATTCTCCATCTTCTGATATCCCAGAATCGCTGTCCTTCGAATGCAAGTTCTACGCGTCTTTCATTCCGTATCCTTTTACGCATCTGCTCTTTGGAAAGACCTTCAGGTAATGCAGGCATATCTACTCTTAATCTTACTTTATTTACCGCATCATACACCGTCGCATCCGGGCTGGCACTGTATTCATTCATGGCTTCCGCATAGATTAACAGGGTTTCTTCATAGCGCATAAACACCCAGAAATGATCACCTGCGATAGCATTAGGTGTAATACTTCCTGTCTCATCTACTGTTTTACGCAGATAAAAACCTGTTTGTGTTCTCCTGTCGCCGCCCCAACGCTGTATATCATTCCCTCCGGGTGCATTCAGATAGGTAAGGATAGTATTGCCCTTAAATTGAGCGCCATCATAGATAATCGTTTGGTAGAATCTGGGATCACGACCGGAGTACGGATCATTCACCCCATCATAAGCGGGATCTTCTTCAATGGGGAGACCGGTAGCACGCATTTCATAAGCATCCACGAGGTTTTGTAATGGTTGTACCCTGGCTTGTCCGCCAAGACTCGGCACAAAATTGTAATGCACCCAGTTGGTTTGATTTAAATTAGACTGAAATATGATGTTCTTTGCCACCCGCTTATGAAACAGGCCGGCGTAATCATTATCTACCTCATACACATTCAGATCCATCACTGCTTTTGCGGCATTGGCTGCTGCCAGCCATTTATCGGCCTTTTGTTCAGGATTATGGAGTAAGCTGGCATTCTGCAACAACGCTTTTGCTTTTAACATCAATGCAGCACCCTTGGTGGCTCTGCCCAAATCTATGGCACTATAAGAGGCAGGTAAATATTCCGCTGCTTTATCACAATCGCGCGCAATGAAGCTGGCCGTTTCATCTGCCGTATTCCTCGGAATGTTTAAGCTGTCACCAACACTCATTACCTGGTCTAATAACGGTACACCACCATAACGTTTAAACAGTTCCATATAATAATAAGCCCGAAGGAAATAAGCCTCTCCCATCATCCGGCTTTTATTATTCTGTTGCGTGGTATTAACCGGTATCAGTAAGTGGATCTTCTGGAAGAACAGGTTTACTGCTCTGATAGAATTGTACAACTCCAACCACCTGTCAAGCGGGTTATTGCTGGCATTGACGGTCCCCTGCGTAAAAATATGCGGACCACTGGGATATTGTACCGAGCAAATAGATTCATCACTCGCATTTGCCAACGCGAAAGTTTTATTATCCCCTTCATCAGAAGGCCACCATTCATTCCGGTATTGTATCCTGGCATACAGGCCGGCTACATATTTTTCTGTTTGATTATAATCGCTGAATACCTGGAGATCTGACAAGCCGCCTACCGGCTGTCTGTCGAGATATCCATCTATTTTATTACAACTTGTTATTGCCATGATTACAATACCTATAAGAATGGCACTCAGTGCTGTAGTTTTCATAACATTGCTGTTTTTGCATCAAAAATTCACGGATAATCCAAAGTTTATTACACGGGTAGGGGGATATACCGCACCATAGCCACTGTAATTTTCCGGGTCATAAAGACGTGCCCGTGTCCAGGTATAAAGATTTACCCCATTGGCATAGAGCCTTACGGAGGATAGTTCCCTGTGTTTATTGAGACTCACTTTTCTGAAGGTGTATCCGATCTCCACATTCTTCAAACGGAGATAGCTTGTGTTATCCAGATAGAAGGTAGAGGAACGGAAATTATTGGCGCTGGCGCCGTAATGTAATGCAGGATAGGTAGCAGTAGCAGCCGTTTCAGGGGTCCATCTGCCCAGATGCAGATCCGCTACTTTTCCTCCCTGGAAAAACTCCCACATACCTGTCCACATAATAGGGCGGTAAGAAATACCGGAACCCTGTAGTAAGAAACTAATGTCAAAATTCTTCCAGTTAATGCCACCAGATATCCCATAGAAGATTTCCGGTGAATTACTTCTGCCTATCACCCCTTCATCATTGTTATCAATGACACCATCATTATTCAGATCGGCATATTTTATATCTCCCGGAATTACTTTCCCGAATTGCGTAGGGCTCTTATCGATGTCGTCCTGACTCTGGAAGAAGCCGATAGCAGTAAGCCCGTACTGCTGACCTATGGGTCTGCCTGTATATGCCTGCCAGGGATAGGCTGTAGGCGCCTCATCGATAAAGATGACTTTGTTTCTCGCAAAAGTGAAGTTGGTATTGAGGAAATAATTAACGGCTCCGATCTTATTACGATGATTTAGTTCCAGTTCATATCCGTGATTATTAACCTTTCCCCAATTGACCGCAGGCAGATTAGATCCTGAAGCACCAATGATCCCTGGTACTGTATTACGGTTGATCAGGATATTGCTGCGTTTCTCCATAAAATAATCTGCTTTCAGCGACAACATGTTATCCCATAATCCCAGCTCCAGACCGATATTTGATTTAGTGGACACCTCCCAGGTAATATCAGGATTAGCCATCGCCCCTTCTCCAATTCCACCGATTCCGTTAGACAAGGTTTCGCCGAACACATAGCCTGCAGTAGCGTTGTATTCAGAGATAAAAGGCCAGCGTCTGCCGGCAAACTGATCACTGCCTACCTGTCCGTAAGATCCACGAATCTTCAGCATACTGATGGCGGGGATCTCACGCATGAATGCTTCTTTTGACACCAGGTATCCCGCAGATATGGCCGGGAAAAAACCATAGCGGTTATGTCTCGCAAAGTTGTCCGTACCATTGTAGGAACCATTGATCTCTGCAAAGTATTTTTGTTTGTAGTTATATACCAGTCTCCCTACCAGCCCTTGTGATACATAAGGCACTGCATTACCCGTTACTTTCTGCGTACGATTCGCCAACAGCAGCGCAATAATATTATGGTCACCATAGGAACGATCGTAGTTCAACGACATATCCAGCCACACATCCCTGCTCTGTGTATAGGTAGAAGAAGGCGCCTGCAGAGGCAGGTCATCATAGAAGTAAGTATAACTACCCGGATCTTCAAAATATCCATTATTATATTTCGCCGTTCTGGAACGTGCCCAACGTACCAGGCTATTGCGGAAATATCCATCAAAGGAATAATTTCCTTTCACAGATAATCCTTTCGTGATAAAATCCAGTTTATGCGTAGCCGTAAGCATACCGGAAAGAGAAGAGTTAAACGATTGGGCATAGCCACTTTCATTAACCAGCCAGAGCGGGTTAAGGACATCATTTCCCTGGCCATACAAGCCTATTCCTGGCCATTTAACCGGCGCATAATTCGGTGGTACCTGTAATAAGGTCCAGAAGATCCCGGCATCATCATAGTTCGGATTTCTTTTATCTTCTATAGCACCATACAGACTAAGTCCTACGGTAAAGTCTTTATTAAAATCTATATCAACGTTCGACCTGAAATTGTATCTTTTGAAATTAGCGTTCGGATCGTAGAGGTTATTCTTTTCTGCCCGGTATACCCCATCCTGGTTTACATAGCCCACGTTGATAAAATACCTGGCGATCGGACTACCACCGGTAAGATTAAAATTGAGCCTTTTCTGCACCCCTGTCTTCATGGCTTCATCAAACCAGTCAACATTCGGGTATCGCAATGGGTTGCTACCAGTCTTATATGCTTCGAGCGCTTCGTTGGAATATAATGGCGTGCTGTTAGGATTATCATTCAGATAAGCCTCATTAGCCAGCAAAGCATAATTGTATGAATCGAGGAATTTAGGGATGCTCACCGGATTCTGAAAAGCAGTTTCCACCGTCATGCTCATTTCAGGTTTCCGGTTCGCACCTCTTTTAGTTGTAACGATCACCACACCATTAGCGCCTTTAACACCGTACAATGCGGTAGCAGAGGCATCTTTGAGAATCGTGACGCTTTCTATTTCATTTACATCCAGGAGAGTGATGGCACTGTAGTCCTTCTGTATTCCATCAATAGTGACCAATGGCGAACCGCCATTAAAGGTAGCGCGTCCCCTGATGAAAAGCATGGCCGCATCGTTACCGGGTTCTCCACCTCTTTGCATGGTTACCAGGCCGGGTAAACGACCTGCCAATGCGTTGGTTAAGTTAGCGGTAGGACTTTGTTTCAACTCTTTCGATCCTACAGACGAGATAGAACCCGTTTGCGCTATCTTGGATTGTTTCTGACCAAATCCCAGGATGACTACCTCTCCCAGTGATCCGGCTTCTGCTTTCAACTGCACGGTGACTACCAGTCTTCCATCCACTGCGATCTCCTGTTTACCATAGCCTATCATGCTAAATACCAGTACTCCTTTCATATCCGGCAAAGAGATACTAAAAGCACCATTTGCATCCGTAATGACCCCATTCAGTGTTCCTTTCAGTAATACAGACACACCGGGTATGGGCTTTCCCTGATCATCGCTCACCACACCGGTAATCACCACGTTATCCGCCATCTTTATTGGTGTATCGGCAATAGTGGGTGCTGTTTTTTTCTCTGGTTCGGGCTTGATCAGTAATGTATTATCCGTCTGCAAAAACTGATAATGGCTGGCCTTTAACAGGTCTTGTAATACCTGTCTCAGTACTTTGTTTTTAGCCGTGTAATTTAACAACAGATGCGCGTTCACCTGGTCTGAATTGTACATGAACCGGTAAGGCGTTTGTTGTTCAATAGCTGCAAAGGCCGCCTTTAGTGTGCTCCCCTTCAACGCTAACGTCACCCTTGTTTCGTCGAGCGATTGTGTGCGGGCCTCCTTAGCCACTAAAAGTGATGTAGACACCATCACGAGCCCCAGTATAATTACTGAGATTTTCATAACGTAGTACAGTTTTCTAAGGCAGCATTGCTTTTGCTGGTTAAGCAAAGGCAATAGTTGCCCCATTACACATAAATGCATAGCTTTGTATTGGTTTTATTTTAAAATGACCGTCCCGTTTATTCCGATGTTCCAGATCAGAATGATATGCGGGGCGGTTTTTTCTTTAGATGCGCCAGCCTTACTGGCAGCCTTTTCCGTATAGCATTACTTTCGTTCCATCCTGGTTGATTTTATAGGTGATATTATTGATCTGGCTGAATAGATTCAGCAGTTCCGGGAGACTCATGGCTTTATTAAAAGTGGCGGTGTACCTGCAATATTTTAACTGCTCATTGTCGTATTCAAACGTCACATGATACCACCTGGCTAATGCAGCAGTTATTTGTGCCATTGGCATTTCATCAAAGACCAGCTTGCCTTCTACCCAGGGAGCCGTCTCTGTAATGGCAATCGTTTCATGCAGCATTTCTTTGGTAGCTGGTTTGTAATGAATCTGGTGGCCTGGCGTAAGGATGCCGGAAGTAAGCGCCGCATCTGCTACCTGTACCTTCCCACGCATAACGGATACGATGATATCAGCGTCCGGTTCATAAGCGGCGATGTTAAAAGCCGTTCCCAGTACGGCAGTACTGGTATTTCCGGCATGCACCACAAATTGTCGTTGTTCGTCTTTACTGATATCAAAGAAAGCCTCTCCTTCCAGTGATACTTCCCGTTTATCACCACTAAACTGTTGCGGATAACGGAGCGTACTCGCGGCGTTTAACCATACATGCGAGCTATCGGGCAATACGATCTCTTTCACCTCACCAATCGAGGTATGCATCGCCACCATTGGGATAACGGTTTGTTGATGCTGTGGCAGCATCAGCCAGAGCATACCGGCGCCCACGATCGCAACGATCGCCGCAGCAGCCACGAGGAATTTCCTTCGCCCGGAACGTAAGGGTTGCATTACCGGTAGCTCGCTGCCGGTGATGGATTCCCGTATCGTTTCGTCAAGTCGTTTTTTTAATCTTTGTTCAATGGCATCCTTCACCCGATCACTGTCCGCAGGCACTTCTATGATGTCGTCATTGAAAGAACGATACCATTCATTCACCAGGCGTTGTTCTTCGGCTGTAGCCCTGTTATTTAAATAAGCGTCAATTGCTTCCTGTAATTGTTTAGTAATATGCATCAGGCTGAGATATTACCATATGTCTCGCAACTAACACCAAACACCTACGCGGAGGGATACTTTTTTTCAGAAAACCCAAAAGAGGGAAAGAAAGGAGTTACGGAGGGAGTATTTCAGGTGGCGTAATGCTTTGTTGATCTGGTTTTCCACCGTTTTATCGGATATATTAAATTCTTTTGCTATCTCTTTAGTACTCATGCCATTTTCCCGGCTGCATTTAAAGATTAACCGGCATTTTTCGGGCAATTTGTCTATTTCTTCACTGACCATCTGTAAGATCCGTTTATGATGCAATAGCATATCCGCGGCTTCTGTTCTTTTCATGAGGTGCATTTCATGGTGCAGGTATTTCTGCGCAGAACCCTGCTTTCTGATGTGCGAAAGCACCGCATACTTTACCGCTGCACAGAGGTAGGAGGATAAAGAATCGGGCATAAGATCCTTTCTGCGCTTCCATATCAATGCAAGCACATCATGTACAATATCTTCTGCAGCAAAGCTATCTTTCAACCGGTTATAGGCAATAGCGTACAAGGTTTGCCAGTACTTTTGATAGATTTGGTCGAATGCAAGTGCATTGTCTTGCCTAAGCTGTATCAGTAATTCATGATCTGATAACTCTGGAAGTACAGGCATAAGTGGACAATCTAAATTAAATCCTAATACAAGATCTGTCCAACGAATATAATATTATAAATGTTGAATTTTTTCCAGAAAAAAGGAAATAATTACACTTTCAGCGTTACTATCCTGCCAGGCCCCCCATCATACTAAATACAATGATGCCTAAAACCAGTAATGTGATACCCACATATAAATAATCTTTCTCTATTAAAAAAGCTATCACGGAAAAGGCTATACGAATAATAGGGGTCGCAATCAGCAATACTACCCCCAGCTGGATAATATTCATGCCTTTGTTTTCCATGACACCCTGCCAGATGCCCGGCAGATCGGCCAGTCCTTCCCGCACACCGGTAAAGTCGCCATAAGAAGGTTGTTCATGACCATGACGGATCAGGTAGATTACACCGCCAATAAAAACGATCACGCTGGAAGCAATTACGCCAATACGTAGTTGCTTGCCTATCAACTGCTGAATATCCTTGTCCCGGAAATATTTTGAGAGTACTTGTTTCATTGTTTATAATTTTCCGGTTAATCCATTATAGATCATCTGTAGCGCGAGAAATCCTATTACTACACTAAAAACGATACGCAATCCTTTCACATTGGCGCGGGTAAGTAATCGGGAACCCGCAAAAGCACCGGCCAGCACGCCCAATACAACCGGCATACATAAGCCGGGAGAAATATACCCGCGTTGCAGGTATACCACCGCACTGGCGGCAGCGGTCACGCCAATCATGAAATTGCTGGTGGTCGTAGACACCTTGAATGGAATACGCATAATATTATCCATGGCCAGCACTTTCAGCGCACCGGAGCCAATGCCCAGTAAACCCGACATCACGCCGGCGAAGGTCATCATAAAATAACCACCCGGTACATGATGTACTTTATAGTTTACCACGCCTTCTGTTACGGTAGGATAACTCCCGTTGAGCCGCAGCTGTTCGGCCAGTTTACTATCTCCTTTATCTGCCGGAAACTCCATTTTCTTCCGGAAAGACATCAAAGAAGAGAAAATTAGCACCAGTCCGAAAATAATAGCCACCACATTGGTAGGCATATATACGGCAATGAGCGCCCCCACCACTGCCCCCGTAGTGGTAGCGATTTCCAGGAACATGCCCAGCCGGATGTTGGTAATGCCCTCCTTTACATAAGCGGAGGCGGAGCCGGAAGAAGTAGCGATAGACGCCACTAAGGCAGTACCAATGGCATAACGGATGTCGGTGTGAAATACAAGGGTAAGTAACGGAATGATCACCACGCCGCCGCCAAGGCCGGTCAGCGACCCCAGTAGTCCAGCCAAAAAGGCCCCACCGAGGAGGATCAGGGTAAATGATAAAATCGTCATAAGATGGTTTGGTCGGTTTTTGTGATCAGATATCGGGGAATTACAAGGCGCCGGATATCTGCTATTTACAAAAGTAAGCAGAATATGATTCTCGCAATCCGGCAATCTATAAGTAACTTGCACCCTGACAATTAATCGTTTTTTATGATAAAGGTGGGTGAATACAACCTGTTAAGGGTAAAAAAAGAAGCTGATTTTGGTGTATACCTGGAAGGCGTAGATCAGGAAATCCTGCTACCCACCCGATTTGTGCCGGATGGCACCCGTGTAGGCGATGAACTGGAAGTATTTCTTTACCACGATTCCGAAAACCGCCTGATTGCCACTACCCAGCGTCCGTTCGGTATCGCCGGGGATATTGTGCTGCTCAAAGCCGTGAGTGTTACCAACCAGGGCGCTTTCCTGGATTGGGGCCTGATGAAAGACCTGTTTGTGGCATCGTCCCAGCAGCTCACCCGCATGGCTCCCGGACAGGAGTACCTGGTGAAAATATATATAGATGAAATGACCGGTCGCCTCGCGGCTACCGAAAAAATAGACCGGTACCTGAGTAATGAAAACCTCACCGTACAGGAAAAAGACCAGGTAAACCTGGTGGTGTATCGCCGTACCGATATTGGTTACGTGGTGATCATCAACAACCTGCACACCGGCATTTTACACCACAACGAACTATTCCGCTCCATAGAAATCGGTGATAAGCTAACCGGCTTTATCCGCCAGATCAAAGGAGATAAAATAGATGTTATTCTCGGTAAACCGGGTTTTAACAGGGTGGAAGATGAATCCGAAAAGATCCTGCGCCTCTTGCAGGAAAATGATGGCTATCTGCCTTATCATGATAAGTCGTCTCCGGAAGAAATACAGGAATTCTTTGGTATGAGTAAGAAAACTTTCAAGATGACCATCGGTAACCTGTACAAACAACGGAAGATCATTTTTACACAAACAGGTATCAAAGCAGAAGAAAACGTATAACCGGAACTGTGAGTAAATGCGATCCCGCATTTACTCACGTCTGTTCTTCGCCGGATTCTCCCACTACCGGGAAGCTGATCAGGAAACTGGTACCTTCTCCCACGATGCTGTCTACAGCGATGGTACCTTTATGCTGGAGAATAATATTCTGTGTGGCGGTTAACCCAAGACCCGTTCCCTTTGTTTTATTGGTGAAGAATGGCTCAAATAATTTGGCCAGGTTCTGTGGAGAAATACCACTACCGTTATCGGTTATACGAATCAGTACTTTATCCGATTCCTGCCACGACTTAATCGTTAAACGGCCTTCTCCCGGCTTCATGGCCTCAATACCATTGATGATAATATTCAGGAAAGCAATCACGATCTTGTCTTCGTCCGCCATGATATGACAATCTCGCGCACACAATTCTTTGATCACGGCAATGTTGTTCAGTTGGGAGCGGTCTGCCGCCAGGCTCAAGGCTTTTTCTATCAGTATATTCACTCCCATCGGTAACATATTCAGTTCCGACATCCGGGTAGATTGCAGCAGTTCCGTGACCAGGTGATTAATCCGGTGACAGTTGCGCTCCATGATATCCAGGTATAGCTGTGCGTCTTCTGTTTCGGCCACCGGCTCTGTTTTGATCTGGGAAACGGCGAGCAGGATATTCGTCAGCGGGTTACGGACTTCATGCGCAATCAGGCGGGCAATACGGCCGGTGATGGCGAATTTCTCCTGTTGCTGCTTTTCTCTTTCCTTCCGTTTACGGGCGGTGATATCCTGGATAATACATAGGTACAGCTGCTTTTTCTCGTCGAGCAGGGAGGCGTTCATCATCACATCCAGCTGTTGCCCGGATTTACTGCGAAACACATACTCTCTTTGCACTACGCCGGCTTCGGAGCAAAGTTGATCCAGGAAGTCTTTTATCACGGCTTCTTCGGCGAATAATCCCTGAAGATGGCTGCTGTAAAGCTCTTCTTCTTCATACTTCAGCACATTAAGCGCAGCAGGGTTAGCAGCTACAATCTTATGTTCACAGTCGGCCAGTATAATAAGATCGTTGGATTTCTCAAAAATGCTGAAATAACGTTTTTCACTTTTCTCGATCGCCTGGAGGTGGTTGAATTTATCGAGGGTGTAACGGATGGCCCTTTCCAGCAGGGCAGCATTGATTTCACTTTTAACCAGGTAATCGGATGCTCCGGCCTGCATCGCTTCTTTATCGATCAGATAATCCCCCTTACCGGTAAATAAAATAACGGGGGCTTTATATCCCAGGTTGCGGAAATGATGCAACACATCTATACCGGTGTAAGCACCTAAACGATAATCTACCAGATAAAGATCGTGGGCCCTTGTTTCAATGGCCAGTAATCCTTCTTTATAGGAAGAGACCCACTGTAATACATATTGATCGGGTGAAATATCCTGCAGCAGAGAATTGACCAGGAAAAAATCATCTTCGTCGTCATCAATCATCAGGATATGCTTCTTGCCATTTGTTGTCATAAGTGCCGGAAAAGTTACCTTATCTCCACCAATAATCATGCACTAAAAAAAATCAGGTATCGATATGTGCATCTGAATCTTTCAGGACCACGTTTCTGCGGGGCAGGAACCAGGCGGGGATAAGGGTCACCAGCAGGATGATGAGCGAGATATGAAAACCTTCCTTCAGGGCGAGGTGATGGGCATAATGACCTTCTTTGCCAGACAGCACATGTTTATTATAGGCAGCCTGGGTAACGATGGCCAGCACCGCAATACCGATTGCGCCACCTACCTGCTGCATCAGGGTGCTGATGGAAGAGGCCATGGTAACTTCGCTGGGTCTTACCGCGCTGAGGGTTGCCGCATTCAGCGGTGCCAGTAACAATCCCATCCCCAGTCCCCTGACCGTCATGGCGATCGTTACCTCCGGAATGCTGCTGCCTTTATCCAACGAGGCAAAAAGGTACATAGATACCGCCAGCAGGGCAATCCCCATCATGGAGATCTCCCGGGAACCGTGTTTATCTGACCAGCGGCCGGCAAAAGGCATCAGCGCGGCCATAAATACAGAATTGGGTAAGATCAGCAGACCAGACATTCCTTCTGAAAAGCCCATTTGTTCCTGTAACAGGAAGGGCATCAGGAAAAGGCCGCCAAACAGCGCTGCCGACCTGGATATGGTGACGAGGATACAACTCACAAAAGAATAGTTGGTGAAGAGATCCAGGTTCATGATCGGCTCACTTTTATGTTTATCTATCCAGATAAAAGCAGCAAACGCTAAAAAGGCCACACTCAGGGTGACCAGTATTTCGGGAGAAGTAATACCGATTACTTCTGCTCTGGCGATACCATATTGCAGGCATACCAGGAAGATGGTGAGGGCTACAAAACCGGTAAGATCGAAGGGCAGTTTCAGTTTGGGTTGTTTACGCAGTACGTCCAGGTAACGATAAGCCAGGATCACGGTGATGATGCCGATAGGCAGATTGATATAGAAAATAGAGGGCCAGCCGAATTTTTCCGTGAGAATCCCCCCTAAAGTAGGTCCCATTGCAGGCCCTACGAGGTTGCCCAATCCCCACCATCCGAGTACGGTACCGCGTACCCTGGCCGGGAATACATAGGAAATGATGGCCATAGAAGTGGGCGCCATAGCGCCGCCGCCGAGCGCCTGTATTACGCGGGCTATCAGCAGGGAGTCCAGGCTGGTGGACAATGCGCACATCAGTGATCCCAGGGTAAAAAGAGAAATAGCGCCGATATAAAGATTGAAAAAGCCGATCCTGTTTTTGAGCCAGTTGGTAAGCGGCATCAGTACCGAAAAACTGAGCATGTACACCGTAATTACCCATTCAATTTCGTCGAGCGTACAGTTAAATTGCTTGCTCATAACGGGAAGGGATATATTTACGATGCTCGAGTCTATTCCGGCCATCGTAGTGCCCATAATGACCACTATCAGGATGCCTGTCCGGTTGATATCTCTCATACCCGGTCTTTCATCATAAATATCAGTTGCGCTTTCGCCACAAAGGGATTCAGCGGATTACAATTGATCATGAACAGGTAAGTGGCCAGTTCAGACAATTGCCAATCGGTGGTGAGTTCACCATCCCTGAAGCAGTATACTTTCTTGAAATTAAAATCCACGGGGATGTTCAGGGCGGCGCATGCGTGCATGGCCCTGTCCAGCGGTTCCTGTTCCATACCGGACTGGCCATAGCCCAGTTCCTGCATGATTTCGCTGGCTGTATACAGCAGCCGTGGACTATTCAACTGTGAGATCCGTTCGGTGGAAATCACCTCTTCCAGATAATCAAAAAGTTTAAGCATGGCCATTCTCATTTAATTGTGAAAGTTGCTGAAACAATTCTTTTTCCTTGTCGGAAAGACTTGTTGGTATATGTACAATTGCTTTGATGTACAGGTCGCCTGCCGTTCCGCTGTTATTGTAGGCGGGCATTCCTTTGCCTTTTAAACGAAATACCTTGCCGCTGTCGGTTCCTGCCGGAATATTCATATTCAGGGAAACACCGGGTGTATTGATGGCTAATTTGCCGCCCAATACTGCCGTATACAACGGTACGGCCAGATCTGTATAGATATCCTGTCCTTTCAATTCATATTGCGGATGTGGCGCCAGGTGGATCGTGATCAGGAGATCCCCGTTTTCGCCGCCGTTGCGGCCCGGGTTTCCTTTTCCTTTCAACCGGATCACCTGTCCTTCGTACAAGCCGGGTTTCAGCTTGATATTCAGCCTGCTGCCGCCCACTTCCACCTGCCGGGTAGCGCCGGTATAGGCATCTTCCAGGGATACCTCCATGGTCGCCTGCACGTCGCGGCCCTTGCCAGGACCCCGTTGCTGCTGCCGACGGCCCCCACCGGAAAAGTTGCTACCAAAAAGCTGTTCAAAGAAATCGGAGAAATTGCCTTCTCCACCACCAAACATATCTTCCGCATTGCCACCGCCATAGGAATACGTGTGGCGCTGTCCGCCGCCACCACCGCCACCATATTGGTTCCAGTCGTAGTCTTCCGGCCGGCCACCATGCTGCTCGTAGTACTTGTAGTTTTCCCCGAACTGGTCGTATTTTTTGCGTTTCTCTGCGTCGCTCAGTACCTCGTAGGCTTCGTTGATCTCTTTAAATTTATCTTCAGCGGCTTTGTTATCAGGATTCTTATCCGGATGATACTTTACCGCCAGTTTACGGTAGGCTTTCTTAATCTGTTCAGCTGTTGCCGTTTTCTCTACTCCCAGTATCTTATAATAATCCTTTACGTCCATAGCTCTAAAACATGTTAAAGTGATAACTTGTTTTATGAATTTACGAATTAACCACGAAAACTAATTGGTGAACAGTATCCGGCAGACCGGTACCATTCACCAATTGCTCTCAACAGATAAGCGGATCATTTATCCGAGTAAATATTCGCATCGAGTTTATCAGAAATGTATTGAATAGCCGCCTGGGCCCGCACGCTGTTGCCGGCTTTATCCAGCGGGGGAGAGAACACTGCAATG
>Ga0116227_10011009_pt1 | contig 15439 bp, 19 predicted proteins | sample S1TSphgellanicum_FD_89693 | JGI IMG/M metagenome (GOLD analysis project Ga0116227, IMG submission 89693) | Host-associated microbial communities from peat moss isolated from Minnesota, USA - S1T2_Fb - Sphagnum magellanicum MG | ecosystem: Host-associated > Plants > Peat moss > Unclassified... | reverse complement strand
GCCCTGCTGACGACCTTCAACGACGTCGACATGTCGGCGGTGATGGAAGCGCGCAACAAGTACAAGGACAGCTTCGAGAAGAAGCATGGCGTGAAGCTGGGCTTCATGTCCTTCTTCGCCAAGGCCTCGTGCCTGGCGCTCAAGGACATTCCGGGCGTCAACGCGCAGATCGTCGGCGATGAGATCGTCTACTTCGATTACGTCGATCTGTCGGTCGCCGTCTCGGCCCCCTCGGGTCTGATGGTGCCGGTGGTGCGCAATGTCGACAAGATGTCCTTCGCCGACATCGAGAAGGCGATCGCCAACTACGGCAAGGCTGCCAAGGAAGGCAAGCTGACCATGGAAGACATGAAGGGCGGCACCTTCACCATCTCCAACGGCGGCGTGTTCGGCGGCCTGATGTCGACCCCGATCATCAACCCGCCCCAGTCGGCCGTGCTCGGCCTGCACCGTATCGAGGACCGCCCGGTGGTCCGCAACGGCCAGATCGTGATCCGTCCGATGATGTACATCGCCCTGTCCTACGATCACCGCCTGATCGACGGTCGCGAGGCCGTGACCGCGCTCAAGACCATCAAGGAAGCGATCGAAGACCCCAACCGTCTGCTGATCGACCTCTGAGCGCTGGAAGGATAGAAGAATGGCTGATTATCAGTACGACGTTCTCGTCATCGGCGCGGGCCCCGGCGGTTATGTGGCTGCCATCCGTGCGGCGCAGCTCGGTCTGAAGACCGCCTGCGCCGAGGGTCGCGCCACGCTGGGCGGCACCTGCCTCAACGTGGGCTGCATTCCCTCGAAGGCGCTGCTGCATGGCTCGGAGATGTTCGAGGAGGTGGCGCATGGCGCCGCCGCCAAGTTCGGCGTGAAGACCACCGGCGTCGAGATCGACCTGCCCGTCCTGATGGGCGAGAAGGCCAATGCCGTGAAGGAGCTGACCGGCGGCATCGAGTTCCTCTTCAAGAAGAACAAGATCGACTGGCTCAAGGGCTATGCGCAGTTCAAGGACGCGCATACCGTCGAAGTCGCCGGCACGACCTACACCGCCAAGCATATCGTCATCGCCACGGGTTCGTCGGTGATGCCGCTGCCCAACGTGGAAGTCGACAATGACGCCGGGATCATCGTGGACTCAACCGGCGCCCTGGCGCTGGACCGCATCCCCGAGCATCTGGTCGTCATCGGCGGCGGCGTGATCGGTCTAGAGCTGGGTTCGGTGTGGCGTCGTCTGGGTGCCAAGGTGACGGTGGTCGAGTTCCTCGACCAGCTGTTCCCCGGCATGGACGGCGACGTCCGCAAGGAAGCCGCCAAGATCTTCAAGAAGCAGGGCTTTGAGCTGAAGCTGTCGACGAAGGTCACCGGCGCTCAGGTCGAAGGCAAGAGTGTCACGCTCGACATCGAGCCTGCCGCTGGCGGCGCTGCCGAGCAGCTGAAGGCCGACGCGGTGCTGGTGGCCATCGGTCGCCGCGCCAACACCTCGGGTCTGGGGCTGGAGAACATCGGTCTGGAGCTGAACGCGCGCGGTCAGATCGAAACCGACCATGACTTCCGCACCAAGGTGGACGGCGTCTGGGCGATCGGCGACGTGATCCCCGGCCCGATGCTGGCCCACAAGGCCGAGGACGAGGGCATTGCCGTCGCCGAGAACATCGCGGGCCTGACCGGCATCGTGAACCATGACGTGATCCCCGGCGTGGTCTACACCACCCCCGAATTCGCGGGCGTGGGCCTGACCGAGGAAGCCGCCAAGGCTGCCGGTCACACGGTGAAGGTCGGCAAGTTCCCGATGCTGGCCAACAGCCGCGCCAAGACCAACCGCGAGCCCGATGGCTTCGTCAAGGTCATCGCCGACGCCACCACCGACCGCGTGCTGGGCGTGTGGTGCATCGCCAGCGTGGCGGGCACGATGATCGCCCAGGCCGCGCAGGCCATGGAGTTCGGCGCGACCAGCGAGGACATCGCCTACACCTGCCACGCTCACCCGACCCATTCGGAAGCGATCAAGGAAGCGGCCATGGCCGTGCAGGGCAAGCCGATCCACATCTGATCGGCCTTCCGCCAAGCAACGAAAGGGCGCTTCCGCATCACGCGGAAGCGCCCTTTTCTATGGGGTTTACGGCGCGCGCATTTCGCCCTTGGCGATCTTGTCGGCATCGCTGCCGGGCGGCGCCTCGGGGATTTTCGAGAGGTCGATGTAATAGACGGGCGGCGGCGCATAGCCGCCACGGATGCAGCCCCGGTCGCAGGAGGGCCCGCCATACACATCGGGCGGGGTCGGCGCTCCACCGCGCGTTGCGGCCCGGTTGTGCGGATCGTCGCTGCTGGAGGGCACACGATAGTGCTGGCTGCGATCCGGCGCGCAGACCACAATCGCCTTGTTGAGCGGGTCCTCCGCCTGACAGTCGGTGCGATGCTCGCTGGGATGGACCAGGCGGCGCTCCTCCTCCATCATCTCCTGCAGATGCGAGGGCGGCGCGGTCTGGGCATGGCTGGCCCCGGCGCCGGGCAGAGCAAGGATGGCAGCAAGCCAGAGCGAAAAAGAGGTCCGACGCATCGGCGCAGGCTAACCGCAGATTGTGGCGGAATCCGGACGGCTGGTGGCCTTGTCGCTGCGCCCCTGTGCGCTTTGTTAACCCCGGGGGGCTAAAAGCCGGCCCCATGGGTTTCCTCCTCGCCTTTGTCCCGCAACTGGTTGTTCTGCTGCTGCTCCTGCTGGTCGAGCGGCGGCGCGGGCAAGGCGTGCATGATGGCTGGCGCAATCTTCAGGTCTGGGCGTTGCAGCTTGGCACCGTGATGGTGCTGCTGCCGTTACTGCACAGTTGGACGGGCCCGGCGCTGCTCAAGGGCGCGGATCTGCCCTTCTGGGCGAGCTTCCTGATCTTTCTCCTTGTGCGCGACGGGCTGGAATTTGCGTTCCATGTTGCGCAGCACCGCATACCCTTCCTCTGGGCGATGCATTCGCTGCACCACTCCGACCCCAATATGAGCGCGATGACCACCCAGCGCCATTACTGGGCTGATCCGCTGATCAAGCAGGTGACGATCTGGGCGGCCACGCTGATGGTCATCACGCCCACCTCCGCGATCTATGCCGCCTATGGGCTGGCCAGCCTGTGGAATTTCTTTGCCCATGCCGATCTGCCGGTGAATTTCGGGCGCTGGTCATGGCTGATCAACAGCCCGGCCTATCACCGCCGCCATCATTCGAGCCGCCCGGAGCATTACGACCAGAATTTCGCGGCGATCTTCCCGATCTTCGACGTGCTGTGCGGCAGCTATCGCCGCCCCGAGGGCCGCCCGCCCACCGGTCTGGCGCGCCACCCGCAATCGCTGGGCGAGGTGCTGATCTGGCCGCTGATCTGGAACAAGCCCCGGGTGCCTGAGGCGGAGCCCTCAGCCCCCCATCTTCAGGCCTGACCACACGGCCAGAAACGCCAGCACATCGGCGCTTTCGGCGATCGCCTTGTCGGTCGGCTTGCCCGCGCCATGGCCGGCCCGGGTCTCGATACGGATCAGATGCGGTTTCGGCCCCAGAGGCGCAGCCTGCAAAGCTGCCGTGTATTTGAAGCTGTGGCCGGGCACCACGCGGTCATCGGTGTCGGCGGTGGTGACGAGGATCGCGGGATAATCCACTCCAGCGTGGATGTTGTGATAGGGCGAGTAGGCGCGCAGCACGCGGAAATCGGCCTCCTTGTCGGGATAGCCGTAATCGTCGACCCAGTAGCGTCCGGCGGTGAACTGGTCGAAGCGCAGCATATCCATCACGCCGACCGCGGGGTTTGCGGCAGCGAACAGATCGGGCCGCTGATTGACCACCGCGCCCACCAGCAGGCCGCCGTTGGAGCCACCCTGAATGGCCAGACCGTGCTTGGATGTGATGCCCTCACGGATCAGGAACTCGCCCGCCGCGATAAAGTCGTCGAACACATTCTGCTTGCGGGCCAGACGTCCCGCATCATGCCATGCCGCGCCATATTCTCCGCCGCCGCGCAAATTCGCCATGGCAAAAGCGCCGCCCGCGCGCAGCCACGCCATGCGCGCCGCCGAGAAACCGGGCGTGAGCGCAATGTCGAAACCGCCATAGCCATAGAGCAGCGTGGGCACAGCCTTGGCCACCACCGCCTTGCTACGCACGATGAACATCGGCACCTTCGTCCCGTCCTTCGAGGCGTAGAAGCGCTGCTCGATGGTGAAATCATCGGGGTTGAAGCCGAGTTTGGGCTCGGCGAAGATCTCGCTGTTGCCGGTCTTCAGATTGAGGCGATAGACCGTGGCGGGGCGGTTGAAGCTGGAGAAGCTGTAAAAGGTCTCGTCATCGCCCGGCTTGCCGTTGAAGCCGCTGGCGGTGCCGATGCCGTTAAGCGCCAGCCCACGCATCGGCTTGCCCTTGAGGTCAATGATGGCGGCCTGCGTGGCAGCATCTTTCAGCATCGAGATGATCAGGCGATGGCCCACGATGCTGGCCTGCTGCAGCGTGGCGGTGCCCTGCCCCAGCACCTCTTGCCATTGGGGATTGGGCTCGGCCAGATCGATCGAGACGATGCGATAGCGCGGCGCCTGCCAGTTGGTGAGGAACCACAGCCGCGTGCCCATGCTGTCCACCAGCTTCCAGCTATGGTCGAAGCCGGTGACCAGCGGGCGCGTGGCCCAGCTTTTGGCGCCGCGTGCTTTCAGATCAATCACATGGACCTGAAAGCGCGCATCGGTGCCGATGGCCGTGGTGATGACCGCATAGCGCCCATCCGAAGTGACCTGGGCGCTGTGGTTCCAGTCGCGATGGTCGGGCGAGTTGTAGACCAGCTCGTCAGCGCTCTGGGGCGTGCCCAGGCGGTGGAAATAGAGCGCGTGGTTGTAATTGATCGCCGCGAAATCCTGCCCCTTGGGCGGCTCGGGAAAGCGCGAATAGAGGAAGCCCTCATGCCCGACCCAGGCGATGTTGGATTCCTTCACCCAATGGATGTCGTCGGGCAGCAGCTTGCCCGTCGCGACATCGACCACCTTCAGGCTGCGCCAGTCGCTGCCGCCGTCCTGAATGGAATAGGCCAGATGGCGCCCGTCGGGCGATGGCACCCATTGGTCGAGCGCGGTGGCGCCATCCCTGGCCCATGTGTTGGGGTCGAGCAGCAGCCGCGAGGCGCCATGCAGCCCCTCGCGCACGAAGAGCTGGGCCTGATTTTGCAGTCCGGCATTGCGCAGGTAGAAATAGCGATGCCCGGCCTTATGCGGCAGGCCGAAGCGTTCGAAATCGGTCAGCTCGCGGATGTTGCTGGCGAACCAGTCGCGCGCGGGAAGCTGGGTGAGATAGGATTGGGTAACGGCATTCTCGCGCTCGACCCAATCGGCGACTTCCTTGTCGGAGCGGACGTTGTTTTCGAGCCAGCGGTAGGGATCAGCGATGGTCTCGCCGAATTTCTGTTCGACCACATCGCCTTTGCGGGTCTGGGGGTAGGCAGGCGCGGCAGGCTGGGCCGAGGCGATGGTGGCCATGGTCAAAGCCAGAGCCGGGATGAGAGGCAGTTTGAGCCACTGTGATGCCGCACCAATATGCCCTGCCCCAATCCGTTCGCCACGCAACAATGCCGCCCCCATGCTTTCCTGATTGTTCGCGACACTAACACGCTTGTCAGCAGGCGCAACGCGATGAAGTCTTTGCCCACAGGAAGTGCCGCAGGCAGATATCCATGGAAGCCGCACCCGAGCTGCAGGCCGATCCGCAACGTAGCCATTCATGGGAGCGCGAGGGGGTAACCCCCTCGCATGTCCCTTCGAACCTTAACAAAAAAGCGGCCCCGGATTTGCACCCGGAGCCGCTCTCTTTGTTTCAGCGAAATGCCAAAACCGAAAGGCTTACGCCTCTTCGCCCTCGGCGACCAGCACCGGGCCCGAGTCCTGGCCCTTGGCCGAGACGTCGCGGTCCACCAGCTCGATGATCGCGATCGGAGCGGCGTCCGAAGCGCGGAAACCGGCCTTCACGATGCGGGTGTAACCACCGGCGCGCGAAGCGTAACGCTCCGCGAGGGTGTCGAACAACTTCACCAGCTGTGCATCGTCCTGCAGACGGGCATGAGCCAGACGGCGGTTCGAAAGGCCGCCATGCTTGCCCAGCGTGATCAGCTTTTCGATGTAGGGACGCAGCTCGCGGGCCTTGGCCAGCGTGGTGGTGATCTGCTCGTGCTTGATGAGCGAAGCCGAGAGGTTGCGCAGGAGGGCGGCGCGGTGACCGCTGGTGCGCTGCAGCTTACGCTGACCGTGCTTATGACGCATAAATAAGTCCTTCCGTTCGTAGGGGGCCCGTATAGCAATCCCGTTGAAATGACATTTCAATGGGACCCGCTGGTAGCCCGATCCAGGTGGCGTTTGCGGCAGCCACCCATCGCCGTTTTTGCAGGCCTTCCGATAAAAGAAGCCCTCACTTAAAGGCAGAAGGCGCCCCTTGCGGAGCGCCTTCCCAATAGTTGGCCTTTCGACCGCGTTTTCCGAGTCGCCGGGTGTACCACCCGGCTCGAAAACGCTCTTAGCCCAGCAGCTCTTGTTCGAGCTTCTTGGCCATTTCCTCGATGTTCTCGGGCGGCCAGCCCGGGATGTCCATGCCGAGGCGCAGACCCATCGAAGAGAGAACTTCCTTGATCTCGTTGAGCGACTTGCGGCCGAAGTTCGGCGTGCGCAGCATCTCGGCTTCGGTCTTCTGAACCAGATCGCCGATGTAGATGATGTTGTCGTTCTTGAGGCAGTTGGCGGAACGGACCGACAGCTCCAGCTCGTCCACCTTCTTGAGAAGGTAGCGGTTGAGCTGGTTGGTGTCGCCCTCTTCCGGAGCGGCGCTGGCAGCACCGCCCAGACCGGCGAGCGAAGGCGCACCGATGGGAGCAACGTCCTCGAAGTGGACGAACAGCGCCAGCTGGTCCTGAAGGATGCGCGCGGCATAGGCCACGGCGTCTTCGGGGGTGATGGTGCCGTCGGTTTCCACCGAGAGGTTCAGCTTGTCGTAGTCCAGCTCCTGGCCGATACGGGCGTTGTCAACCTTGTAGCTGACCTGACGCACCGGCGAGTAGAGCGAGTCAACGGGGATCAGGCCGATCGGCGCGTCGACGGGGCGGTTCTGAACGGCCGGAACGTAACCCTTGCCGGTGTCGGCGGTCAGTTCCATGTTCAGGGTGGCGCCTTCGTCGAGATGACAGATCACCAGATCCTTGTTCATCACCTCGATATCGCCGGTGACGGCGATGTCGCCCGCCTTGACCTCAGCCGGGCCGGTGGCCGACAGCTGGAGGCGCTTGGGGCCCTCACCCTGCATGCGCAGGGCGATCTGCTTCACGTTCAGCACGATGTCGGTCACGTCCTCGCGGACGCCAGCCAGGCTGGAGAACTCATGCAGGACATTCTCGATCTTGATCGAGGTGATCGCCGCGCCCTGAAGCGAGGAGAGCAGCACGCGACGCAGCGCGTTGCCAAGCGTCAGGCCGAAGCCACGCTCGAGCGGCTCGGCGACGAAAGTCGCGCGGCGCTTCCCATCGGCACCCGGCTTGATCTCGAGGGCGTTGGGCTTCTTCAGTTCCTGCCAGTTCTTGATGTTGACAGTCATGGACTTCCCCTGGGGTTATTCTGGCGGGAAAGGCCGCGCATCACGCGCGTGATGCGGCGGCCTTGCAGAAAAGCGACAGGCGCCGAAACAGGCGCCCGTCACCGATGCATCGTCAGACGCGACGACGCTTGGAGGGGCGAACGCCGTTGTGCGGGATCGGCGTCACGTCGCGGATCGACGTGATGGTGAAACCGACCGCCTGGAGGGCGCGCAGGGCGCTCTCACGACCCGAACCCGGGCCCTTCACTTCCACTTCCAGCGTGCGCACGCCGTGTTCGGCGGCCTTCTTGCCGGCGTCGTCAGCGGCCACCTGGGCTGCATAAGGGGTCGACTTGCGCGAGCCCTTGAAGCCCATCATGCCGGCAGACGACCAGCTGATCGCATTGCCCTGGGCATCGGTGATGGTGACCATGGTGTTGTTGAAGCTGGCATTGACGTGTGCAATGCCGCTGGTGATGTTCTTGCGCTCCCGCTTACGAAGGCGCTGGGGTTCACGTGCCATTGGATAAAATCCTGTATTCTGTACAAAAAGAGAGGGTGAGCCGGGTTAAGGCTTACTTCTTCTTGCCAGCGATGGGCTTGGCCTTGCCCTTGCGGGTGCGGGCGTTGGTGTGCGTGCGCTGACCGCGGACCGGCAGGCCCTTACGGTGACGCAGGCCGCGGTAGCAGGCCAGGTCCATCAGACGCTTGATGTTCATCGCGGTTTCGCGACGCAGGTCGCCTTCCACGGTGTGCTCAGCGTCGATCGCCTCGCGGATGTGGAGCACTTCCTGGTCGGAAAGGTCCTGCACGCGGCGGGCATGATCGATGCCCAGCTTGTCGGCGATCTGCTTGGCCTTGAACGCACCAATGCCGTGAATGTAGGTCAGCGCGATGATCACGCGCTTGTTGGTGGGGATGTTTACCCCGGCAATACGAGCCACTTACTTCTCCATGCTCCACAGAAGCCCATGGCAACCGCCCGGTGCATCCCAAGATAGGGATGCCGGATGGTGCTTCAAGGCCTCCATCTCAACGCTCATGCACCCAAAAACCCAAACAAAACCGTTCGGCCGGCCTCACCATGGCAGTTCCAATGGCGAATCCCTAACCGAATTGTCCTATTTTTGTCGAGTGAAGGGCGCGACTAAACCGATTCGCGCCGAGTGTCAACGCCGACCGGATAAGTCAACGTGACTTCAGGCTACAAAGCCGAAAGCGGAGCCGATCCATGGATCAGCTCCGCCCGATTGTTACACCAAAGCTGGAGGCAGGTCAAAGGTGGCGCATTGGCCTCCCTGCCCCAAGCTGGAACGTCAGCCGACGATACCCGCGCCGATAATATCGGCAATGGCAGCGGTCACATCATCCATCGGCGCCATGCCGTCGACGCGGTGCACAATGCCGCGCGCCTCATAGACCGGCAGGATGGGCGCGGTCTTGGCGCGATATTCGGCCATGCGCGTGCGCACGGTGGCCTCATTGTCGTCGGGACGACGCTTGAATTCGGTGCCGCCGCATTTGTCGCAGACGCCTTCGACCTTGGGCTTCTCGAAGTGATCGTGATAGCCCTTGCCGCAGGTGGCGCAGGTGTAGCGGCCAGTGATGCGCTCAACCAGAGCATCCTCATCGACATTCAGCTCAACCACATGGTCCAGCTTGCGACCGCGCGAGGCCAGAATACCATCGAGCGATTCGGCCTGAGCCTCGGTACGGGGATAGCCGTCGAAGATCGCGCCGGTGCCGACGCCCATGGCGTCCAGCTCTTCACCGATCAGCGCCGAGACGATCTCGTCGGAGACCAGTTCGCCGCGCTCCATCACCGCCTTGGCCTGAAGGCCCACGGCGGTCTGCGCCTTCACGGCGGCGCGCAGCATGTCGCCGGTGGAGAGCTGCTTCATCCCGAAACGCTCGACCAGACGTTGCGCCTGGGTTCCCTTGCCCGCCCCCGGCGGCCCAAGCAGAATGATGTTCACGTCCTAATTCCCCCACTGAATCGGCGGTGAAAAAGCTTCGGGGCCGCGCTTTAGCGCATGCGCCCCTTCAGCTTCGCCTTCTTGATGAGATCGCCATACTGATGCGCCAACAGATGGGACTGGATCTGCGTGATTGTGTCAACTGTCACATTGACCACGATCAGCAGACTGGTGCCACCGGCCACCACCAGACGCAGGCCAGTCTGTTCCATGAAGAACTCGGGCACAATGCAGACGATAGTAATATAGGCAGCACCCAAAACCGTGATTCGCGTCAGCACGTAATCCAGGTAGGTCGCGGTGTTCTTGCCCGGACGGATGCCGGGAATGAAGCCGCCATTGCGCTTCAGATTGTCCGCCGTCTCCTCCGGGTTGAAGACAACCGCGGTGTAGAAGAAGCAGAAGAACACGATGCCCAGGGCATAGAGCAGCATATAGAGCGGCTTGCCATGGCCCAGATACTGGTTGAGCGCGACGATCGCCGAGCCCAGCTTGCTGTCGGGCGAGACCGACTTGCCGGCAAACTGCGTGATGGTCAGCGGCAGCAGCAGCAGCGAGCTGGCGAAGATCGGCGGGATCACGCCCGCAGTGTTGATCTTCAGCGGCAGATGGCTGCGGTCGGCATGCATCATGCCGTTCTGCGTTGGCCTTTTGGGATACTGGATCAGCAGGCGGCGCGTGGCGCGCTCCATAAAGCTGATGAACAGGATCATGCCGATGACCAGCGCCAGCATGCCGATGATGACGATCGGGCTGACCGAGCCCGAGCTGCCGCCTTCGAACAGCTGCGTGAAGAACTGCGGCATCTGGGCGACGATGCCCGCCATGATGATCAGCGACGTGCCGTTGCCGATCCCGCGCGAGGTGATCTGCTCACCGAGCCACAGCAGGAACATCGTGCCGCCGATCAGGCTGATCACAGCCGAGATACGGAACATCATGCTGGGCAGCACCACCGCCTGCAGGCCGCTCGACGCACCATAGGCTTCAAGGCCGGTGGCGATGAAATAGCCCTGGATGGCGGTCAGCAGCACCGCGCCATAGCGGGTGTACTGGTTCATCTTCTTGCGGCCGCTCTCGCCTTCCTTCTTCAGGGAGGCCAGCGCGGGGTGCAGCGACGCGGCAAGCTGAACCACGATCGAGGCGGTGATGTAAGGCATCACGCCCAGTGCGATCAGGCTCATGCGCTGAAGCGAACCACCCGAGAAGGTGTTGAAAATGTCGAGGATACCGCCCTGCGTGCGCGAATAGAGCCTGTCGAGGATCATCGGATTGATGCCCGGCAGCGGCACGAAGCTGAGGAAGCGGAAAACGATCAGGGCGCCAACCGTGAACCAGATGCGGTTCTTCAGTTCGGTCGCCTTGGAAAAATTGGCGAGACTGAGCGTGCTCGCGATATTGTCGGCGCGTGAAGCCATGAGATGGTCAAGCCTTGGATGGGGCCGCACACATCCGTGTCGCATGAGCGGCGGCAGTCTCTCCGGTTTCGGAAGACCCCATATAAGAGACGGGCGGGGTCTCTGGAACCCCACCCGTCAATTCATTGCAAATTATTCGGCAGCAGCCTTGGGGGCGGGCAGCTCGATCGAACCACCAGCGGCCTCGACGGCAGCGCGGGCGCCCTTCGACACGCCGGTCACCTTAAAGGACACCTTCGAGGTGAACTCACCCTTGGCCAGCAGACGCACGCCGTCCTTGCCGCCACGGGCCAGGCCAGCGGCCTTCAGAGCGGCGTGATCGACGACGCCCGAGATGTCCAGCTTGCCGGCTTCGATGAACTTCTGGATCAGACCCAGGTTCACCTCGGCATAGTCCTTGCCGAAGGGGTTGTTGAAGCCGCGCTTCGGCAGACGCATGTGGAGCGGCATCTGGCCGCCTTCGAAGCCGTTCACCGAGACGCCCGAACGCGCCTTGGCACCCTTCTGACCACGACCGGCAGTCTTGCCCTTGCCCGAGCCGATGCCGCGGCCAACGCGCATGCGACGGTGACGGGCGCCGTAGTTGTCGAAGAGTTCGTTCAGTTTAACCATGGTATGCACTCGCTTTCGCTCTGGTCGCGCTAGAAAAGCACGTAAGCCTCAGGCCTACGTACCGAATGGAAGCGGGGCCCATAGGACAAGAGTCGCCCCTTGTCACCCCCTCCCCTGCCCCGCGCCCAAAGAAAAAGGCCCCGGCGTTTCCGCCGAGGCCCTGTTCTTGCGCATGAGGCAGTGATCAGTCGATCACTTCAACCAGATGCGGCAGCTTGGCGATCGCGCCGCGCAATTCAGGAGTATCCTGACGCTCGACAACGCGATGCATCTTGTTCAGGCCCAGACCGATGAGGATCTTGCGCTGATGCTCGGGGCGACGGATCGGCGAACCGATCTGCTTGAGCTTGATGGTTGCCATTGCGCTTACTCCGTAATCGCAGCGGCAGTAGCTTCAAGCTCCGCCTCGCTGTGGTGATGACCATCGCGCGACAGCAGGTCGGTGACCTTCTTGCCGCGACGCTGCGCCACCGACTTGGGCGAGGTCTGCTCACCCAGAGCCGCGAAGGTAGCGCGGATCATGTTGTAGGGGTTCGAGGTGCCGACCGACTTGGTCACCACGTCATGAACGCCCAGGCTCTCGAAGACAGCGCGCATCGGGCCGCCCGCGATGATGCCCGTACCGGCCGGAGCCGAACGCAGGTTCACCTTGCCGGCGCCGAAGTGGCCCTTGCCGTCGTGATGAAGGGTACGACCCTCCTTCAGAGCGACGCGGATCATCTTCTTCTTGGCCGAAGCGGTTGCCTTGGTGATGGCTTCAGGCACTTCGCGCGCCTTGCCATGACCGAAGCCAACGCGACCCTTGCCGTCGCCAACGACGACCAGAGCAGCAAAACCGAAGCGCTTACCGCCCTTGACGGTCTTCGAGACGCGGTTGATGTGAACCAGCTTCTCGATCAGCTCTTCGCCCTGCTCTTCCTCGGGCTTGCCACGGCGGTCATCGCGACGGCCACGGCCACCGCGCTCACCACCGCCGTTACGATCGCCACCGCGACCGCGACCACGACGACCTTCGCGCTCACCACCCTCGGGGGCGGCAGCTGCGACGGTTTCGACTTCCTGGTTGGTTTCGTCAGCCATGATCAGAACTCCAGCCCGCCTTCACGGGCGGCATCGGCCAGCGCCTTAACGCGGCCATGGAACAGGAAACCACCGCGATCGAACACGACAGTCGTGATGCCGGCAGCCTTGGCAGCCTCGGCCAGCTCCTTGCCCACGGCAGTCGCCGAAACAACGTTCGCGCCGATGTCCTTGGAACCCTTCTTGAGCGAAGAGGCCGAGGCAACGGTACGACCGGAGTTGTCGTCGATGATCTGGGCGTAGATATGGCGACCGGTGCGATGCACGGACAGGCGAGGACGCCCACCGGCACGCGCCTTGAGCGCGGTGCGAACGCGCCGACGACGGCGCGCAAAAAGTGACAGCTTTGCCATTACTTCTTCTTCCCTTCCTTGCGGAAGATGAACTCGCCGCGATACTTGATACCCTTGCCCTTGTAGGGTTCGGGCTTGCGCCAGCGACGGATCTCCGCGGCCACCTGGCCAACCTTCTGCTTGTCGATACCGATGATCTCGACCGTGGTGTTATCCGGGGTCTTGACCTCGATGCCTTCAGGCACGGGGAAGTTGACGTCGTGGCTGTAGCCCAGCTGCAGCTTCAGAGTCTTGCCCTGGGCGGTGGCACGATAGCCGACGCCGGTGATGAGCAAGGTCTTGCTGTAGCCTTCGGTCACGCCGGTCACCAGATTGGCGACCAGAGTGCGCTGCAAACCCCAGAACGCGCGAGCGCGCTTGGTGTCGTTGGCGGGCTGCATCGAAATCGCGCCATCTTCGATCGCGTAGGTGATCTCGTCAGCCAGACCCAGCGTGAGCGTGCCCTTGGCACCCTTCACAGTGAGCACACCATCATTGATGGTGGCGGTGACGCCGGCCGGAATAACGACCGGCTTCTTGCCGATGCGGCTCATTAGAACACCTCCGCCAGCACTTCGCCACCGACGTTGGCAGCGCGCGCTTCGGCATCCGAAAGCACGCCACGCGGCGTCGAGACGATGGTGATGCCGAGGCCGTTGCGCACCACGGGAAGCTCTTTGCTGCCCGAGTACACCCGGCGACCGGGCTTGGAGACGCGAGCGACGTGCTTGATGGCGGGCTCGCCTTCAAAGTACTTCAGCTCGATGCGCAGCTGCGGATGGAGGCCAGTGGCATCCTCCGTGAAACCGCGGATGTAACCCTCGCGCTGGAGAACTTCCAGAACGCGGGCACGCAGCTTGGAAGCGGGCGAAAGGACGGAATCCTTCTTCGCCTGCTGCCCGTTGCGGATGCGGGTGAGCATATCACCCAGGGGATCGGTCAAAGCCATCGAAGTATCCTTACCAGCTCGACTTGGTCACGCCGGGGATCAGGCCCTTGTTGGCCAGATCACGCAGCTCAACACGGCACAGGCCGAACTTGCGATAATAGCCGCGCGGGCGGCCGGTGGTGGCGCAGCGGTTGCGCACGCGGGTCGGATTCGCGTTACGCGGAATTTCCGCCAGCTTCAGACGGGCGATGAGACGCTCGGTATCATCAGCCTGCTGATCGTCCGCCACAGCCTTCAGCTTGGCATACTTCGCAGCATACTTCTTAACGAGGGCCTTGCGCTTCTCGTTCTTGTTGATCGAACTCAGTTTCGCCATGGACTTAAGCTCTCTTTCTTAAACCTTGCGAGGACGCACTTAGGCGGCCTGCTTGGCTTCTTCTTCCTGAGGGAAGGGGAAGCCGAAAAGACGCAGCAGCTCACGAGCTTCTTCGTCGGTGTTGGCCGTGGTGGTCACGATGATGTCCATCCCACGAACCTTGTCGATCTGGTCGTAGCTGATTTCCGGGAAGATGATCTGCTCCTTCAGACCCATGGCATAGTTGCCACGGCCGTCGAAGCTCTTCGGGTTCAGGCCACGGAAGTCGCGGATGCGGGGCATCGCGACCGTGATCAGACGGTCCAGGAATTCATACATACGCTCGCGACGCAGCGTGACCTTGCAGCCGATCGCCATGCCTTCGCGCAGCTTGAACTGGGCAACCGACTTCTTCGCGCGGGTCACGACAGGCTTCTGGCCAGCGATCAGCTCCATTTCGGCAGCTGCGGTCGTGACCTTCTTCTTGTCCTGGGTCCCCTCGCCCACGCCCATGTTGAGCGTGATCTTGGAGATGCGCGGGATCTGCAGGGCGTTGGTATAACCGAACTTCTCGGTCATCGCCTTGGCGATCTCGGCGTCGTACTTGCCCTTCAGGCGGGGCGTATACTTATCAGCCATCGATCGTCTCCCCGGACTTGACCGCAACGCGGACCTTCTTGCCGTCCTTGACCTCGAAGCGCACGCGGGTGGCCGCGCCGGTCTTCGGATCAGCCAGGCCGACCTTGCTGATCGCCATGGGAGCCTCGCGACGGTCGATGCCGCCCTGAGGATTCGCCTGGCTGGGCTTGCGGTGACGCGCGGCGATGTTCACGCCGGCGACCACGATCTTGTCCTCCTTGGGGAGAACCTGCAGGACGGTGCCGGTGCGGCCCTTGTCCTTGCCCGAGCGCACAACAACGTTGTCGCCCTTCTTGATCTTAGCAGCGGACATTACAGAACCTCCGGAGCCAGCGAGATGATCTTCATGTAGCCCTTGGCACGCAGTTCGCGCACGACGGGGCCAAAGATACGCGTGCCAATGGGCTCCGCGTTCTTGTTGATCAGCACAGCTGCGTTACCGTCGAAACGGATAACCGAACCGTCGGGACGACGAACGTCCTTGCGGGTACGCACGATCACCGCGCGGTGAACGTCGCCCTTCTTGACCTTGGCGCGCGGCTGGGCTTCCTTGATCGACACCACGATGATGTCGCCAACG
>Ga0116227_10011007_pt1 | contig 15442 bp, 9 predicted proteins | sample S1TSphgellanicum_FD_89693 | JGI IMG/M metagenome (GOLD analysis project Ga0116227, IMG submission 89693) | Host-associated microbial communities from peat moss isolated from Minnesota, USA - S1T2_Fb - Sphagnum magellanicum MG | ecosystem: Host-associated > Plants > Peat moss > Unclassified... | reverse complement strand
TCTTGTGACAAGAACCTTGGAGAGTTCTTGATGTTGTGTTTTGTGTTGTGAGCATTATGTTGTAGTTTCCTTTCAATAAAGATTTATGTTTGCACTTGAGTAGATCTCCTATTTGTTAACACTAAGTCTTTAATTACTTGGATTAGGGCCAAGGTAAGGTTTGCTTTGCTAGTAATAATATTATCTTTAAAGGTAATTACCTTTTCATTTTTTTGGTTGGTTCAGCTACTATCTCACTTGATGAGAAATAGGTTGTAGGGTACCTTTTGTTTTTTCTTGTTGGCTACCTTCTCCCTTATTTGCCTTATTTTTTCCTTCGTTTTCCACAAAATCCTCCAAAGTTTCTTGTGTTTCTAATGTTATACCTTCCCTTTTCCCCCTTTGGAATTTAGATACTAGTCCTTTAGTAATACTGTCATATGGAACATAAGGTTTTAGCTTGTTAATGTTGACCAACCCAAGACTTGGATCAAATTTGTCTATAGTCACAAATAATTCCATGTTGTTTGGAAGGCAATGTTGTACCCTATAGGGGCCAAACCAATGATGTTTGAATTTGCCTTGGTGATTTTTTTTCCCTGTAAGAAACTAGAGCACAAAATCACCCAATTTGAATGATTTGGGGTGGGTGTGGTTTTGGGACCACAATGTTCATCTCCATTGCTGTTCTCTTGTGTTTTCAATGGCCTTTAGTCGGGTCTCTTTTAGTTTTTTCAACTCATATATTTTGCTAGTTAGTACCTTCATTGTTTCAATGACGACAATATCTTCCTTGGTGAGGGTAGGTAGAAAATATTCTACGAGCATTAATGGGTACAGTCCATACACCAACTAGAATGGTGTACAATGCCCTATGATTACTTTGTAGGTAGTATGACAAGCAAACAATACTGCCCTTTAATGTTCATCTAGTCATTCATCTTTTCATTTACCAATTTGGTTAACATTGTACCAATTACCTTGTTTGTTGACTATACCTACCCATTACCTTGAGGGTAATAAGTAGTAGAAATAATGTGTCAAATGGTTCACCAAGTGGGAAATTGTGTCATTAATGAAGTGCACACCCTGGTTCAAAATCGGAGTTAGAGGACATCCAAACTTGGTCAAAATGCATTCATATAAGAATTTGGCCATAACTACCACCATGTGGGAGCATAACACCCTTGCTTCCATTCATTTGGTGGTGCAATCCATTGCCACCAAAATGTATTTATTTCTTATGTACCTTCCCACTAATTTCACTGGCCCAATAAAGTCTAATCCCCATTTCATGAATGGGTCTGATGGTAGTGTTGTCACTAGGTTTGTTATAGTGCAAAAGGTCAACTTTCCTGTTTTTTGACATTTATCACATGATTTGTAAAAATGCAAGGTGTCTTTGTAGATAGTAAGCCACTAATAATGTGCATCCTAATTTTCTTTTAATATAATTTCAACAGAGAAATGGCCTCCTCACACCCCCTTGTGTAGTTTAGTGAGGATGGTAATGGCCTCATTAGTGTCCAGACAATGTTTTAATACCCTATCTTGGCCTAAATAGTGCAAGTTATCTTCCAGTAACGTAAAGTGCAAGGCTTTTAGTGCAATTCTCCTCTTATATTCCAAAGGGTAACTATTAGGAAATACCTCAATATGAAAGTGGGTATTAACATTTGACAACCAATCATGTTGTATCATGAACAAAAAAACATCTACCGTCTAGACAAGTACCCCTTGTGGTTCTGTGTTGTGAGGGAGATGAAACAAAATGTCTGCCACTAAATGAGTACGCTATGGTTTATAGATGACAATAAAGTCATATTCCAAAAATAGTAGTAACCATTGTGCAATTCTGCCGAACAGTTACAGTTTGTTGACAAGGTAGGTCAATGCCATGTGGTCCATGTAAAAGACAAATTTATTGTTGAAAAGGTAATCACAAAATTTATGTATGGCATAGACCATGGCAAGTGCCTCTCACTTTGTTGTGGTATAGTTCCGCTTTGTTGAATTCAACAAATGTGATAAGCTTGTTGTACTTACCATCCATGGCAAACTTATCCTTGGGTGGTACCACTAAAAACGTCACACCCCAAATATCTGTGACCCATCCAACTTTAGGACAACATAGGACTCACATTAAAAAAAAATTTCATTCCAAATTATTTATCAAAAAGTTACCCAAGTCATGTAAAATTCAAAACTTTAATTAAATTTACAAAAAAATGTGTTTTAATGTGGAAAATGAATGCATGAGCAAAAAAATTTAAGAATGTCACATGGGGGATTCTTTTTATTAGGAACACAAAAGGAAATTTTTTTGGGAATTTTTCTTGGATGTTATTTTTCAAGAATACTTCGAATGCCAACCTACTTGATGTCTTTTATAAACAATTGATTGAATGAATTTTGATTTAGTTATAATCTTTTGAAATCAATATTGTGAAGCCCCAAAGGGCCATTGACGTCAAGAACACAAATGATAACTATTTTCACCTTTTGTTATTTTAATGACTAATTTGGATCATTCCCTTTTAAATGTGCGAAATAAATAAACAAGAAAAAACATTTAATGTGTAAGTGTAAGGACATTTAAAATGAAAAAGTCAAGAATGGGTCAGGAATGGTTCAACAATCAAAATGTTAATGCATATTATAGGTTTTTGGGTGTCCATTATTTTTCAAGAATGTGTGCATAGGTGGGGAACACATAACCCACTTAGTCCAATCAAATAAACCAATGTGTAAGTAGATGGAATTCTATTTCTTAAATTCAATCCAACTTTCCTGTGTTTTTGGTAAGGTGGTCCCTTGTCGCAACCCTAGCTTTGGGCTTGCGATCAAGGTAAGAGTTGGCAAAGGTGTGGGCCAAAAGTGAAGCCCAGGAGTCACATTTCATGCTCCTGGAATGTAGGAAAGTGTGAGGGAATGAACCTTCACACTCCCAAGTGAGTTCCCACTTTGAAAGTTAGAGTCTTGATGAACTCCCAAATCTTCAGAGGGCAATTGCAGGGGTCAAAACCCATTAGATCAAAAAGTTCCTTATATCATTGGAAATCTCTTAGAACATAGATGTCTAAAATGAGTTGCATGACCCATTTGGGCACTTGAAACATAAGTTATGGTCAAAAGGAGGGCCGGAAGTCAAATTGGCAATTTGACTCCCGACGATTAAAAGTCGAGAATCGCCCTGATTTCCTTACGTGCAGGTGGCACGCCACATATTGTTAAAAAGCTTTCAAGGAGGGCTAAGACTTTGCTTTAGACCTCACCTCAATTGGAGGTCTTCAAAAGAATTTGTGGGCTTCCAAAGTTACAAGAGTCCCAAGTTTGGGAATTTGGGACTCCCATTTGGGAATCTTGGGACAAAATGACATTTGGGTGCTAGTTTCGTGACTAGGCATAGAGTATACAACAAGGGGGAAGGTGGTGACTTCCTCCAAGTTTGAGCCATGGTGAGTCTTGTGAGTCCATGTTTGCCTATGGCTCGTCCGTGCACCAAAAGTGCTCCAGCTATGCATTAACCAACTTATTGTTTGGTTTGTGCAGGTCCGTGTGAATAATTGAGTTGCTTGTTAATCTTCCTAGTCCCCATTTCGGAGCTCTAGCACGCCCCTTTACCCCCAAAGTGTTATGAGCCAAGGAACGCACCCCAATTCTTAAGCCTTCCACTATTTTCACTTTAGATTCACATTTGAGTCTATCAAGGAGCTTGGGAGCACGTCATCCCTAATGGTACCACCCAAGGAAAAGTTTGCTTTCTAGATTTTGTGCCAACATAGCCCCTACCACCAAATTGGATGCATTTATATGTACATGGAATTCTCTCTCCCAATTTGGTACAATTATAATTGGGGCTTCCAAGTATTTTTGCTTGATGGTCTCCCACACATCTTATCACTCTCAGGTCCAAATGAACGCTTTCTTGATATGAATGTAAATATATATATATATATTTTAAAAAAAACTTTCTTCTCCTACCATTGACTTAGCACTTACTTGACATTAAGTGTGGTTGGAGCTTTACTCTTATTTATTACTACATATAAGCAACAAGTACCCTTTCAACATTTTATGGGTTTTGTTTTGTTTTATTTTTAAAAAATTGGGGGGCGCTAAGCCGTTGAAGATTTGAATATTGTGAAGGTTTTTTGGAACGGGCATTTTTACTATCGCTTCCACCTTCTTTGGATCTAGGAGCTTCCCCTCCTTTGAGACTATGAAGCTTAAATATCATGCCTGAGAATACCATGAAAGCACATTTGTCCAAGTTTAGACTTATTCCATACTCCCGACACTTCTCGAAACACTTCCATAGTTTGGATAAATGTGCATCCAAATTACTAAAGATTATGAAATCATCCAAGAAAAGTCTCATAAAGTCATCCAAGTAATCCTTGAATGCCTTATTCACTGCTCTTTTGGTAGGTGGGTGGTGCATTCTTGAGTCCAAATGGCATTACCACCCACACAAACACTTCCCAATCCGTAATGAATGTTGTGTTGTAACGGTCTTCTTAGGCAATTTGAATTTGATGGTATTTGGAAAACCATCCAAAAATGAGTACACTTCATGGCCCGTTGCCTTGTCCAAAACCTCATCAATGAAGGGTAATGGTATGGGTCCTTTGTGATGGTGTTCAACTTCCGAAAATCAATGCATATGGACGATTTGCCATTCTTCTTTGGTACTACCACAATTGGTGATAACCAAGTCGCTTGTTCTATTAGCTCAATGAAGTTTGCTGCCAACAACTTATCAAGGTCTTGTTTGACAAATGTTGCATAGTTGGGATTCATGTGGTAGTGTGCTTGGTGTGAAGGGGGAATGGTAGTGTCAAGTTCAATTTTGTGCTCCACAATGTGAGGTGGGATCTTTTTGAGTTTCTTATAATTCCACGCAAACACATCCTTAAATTCTCACAATAGACCCTTCATTGCTATAGCTACTATCCCCTCTAGGTTAGTGTTTAACTTGAGGTATTTTGGGTCTTCTATTATCCCCATATTGATTTTTCGAACTTGAATGTCCTATTTTTCGAATCATGGATCACCTTGACGTCATGCACCCATGGGCATCCCAATAGCATGGAGTACATAAGGTCCATCACCTTGTTGTTCATCATTGTGAAGGTAATTATGTATGGTATGCTATGGATTCTAATCCTAATATTTGGAACAATTTCCAGGGGTTTGTTGAATGAAAAATCAGCCATCTGTAAGTTGAATGGAGTTCGTTGGGGTGGTGGCAGCCCTAATTTTTGCCATAATCTAGTTGTTATAAGATTCACCCTTGACTTTCCATCCAAAAGCACATCATTCACCATTTTTTTTTCAACATGCACTACTATTACTGCCATTTGATGGTCTACAGCCATTGTGACAACAATAATTGTGGCCTTAGAGGTAGTACCCTCATTCAAAATCGACTACATGTTAGCTGTTGTTAAGTATGTATTGAGATTAGGTGCTAGTTTTAACAATTGGCCAATGGTGACAGTAAGCTTATTGTCAAATATATGTTGTCCCATTTTATTTTTTGATTTCCAAAGCAATTGAGGTTAGTAGTACTTTTGGATGCTCCATGGAAAATGGTAACCCCATCCATTCAATGGACCAAGATGGGTTTAAGATAGTAGCTACCTCCTGTTGTACTTCCGGTATTTGTTCATCCTTTTGTAATTCCTAAACAATCTCTACCATTAATTGCCTAAACTTCTCCTCTTTTTACCAATCTTGGGGGTTTTTTCCCTTTGAGAGGCTCTCTCTCTTGGAAGACTTCCTCTTTAAGCACCTTATTTTTAGTTGTGACAGCCATCACCATATTGACGGTGGCTTCCTCATTTTTCTTTTCTCTAAGCCCCCTCTTCACTTTGTGGTCTTATGCCTTTTTCCTTACAATTTACTAAATCTCTTCCTTCCATGGACAATTAGTGGAAACATGCCCTAGTTGCCCACAAGTGTAGCATGTAAAAATGCTACTAACAATAGTACCTCCTCGTGTCTTTCCTTTCTTCCAATTACTATGTTTGGGCTACTAGGCTGCCACTTCATTAAATTTTTACCTCTTGTTTTTCCTTCAATTTATTTTCCAGATTATTAGGGTTCCAAAAACACTTTTCTTCTTGGTGATTAGATTTCTTGCAATATTGGCATTCCTTTTCCCTTGATTTTCTAATGTTGGTTGGAAGTTTCTCTACCTTTTTCTTTTCTCCCTTCATCATTGGGTATATGTTCAGTATGACCTTGTTATTGTCAGCATCTATAAAGCTCTCTTCACAAATGATTGTTGCCTCCAAATGTTAGATTAAAGTCCCCCTCTCCATGTTGGCAATAACCACTTAAAGGTAAGGTAGTAGTCCTGCCCTAAAAAATGCATTTAGAAGATAGTTGTTTGACGGGTGTTGTAAAGAGTTTGCCAAGTTGAAAATTTGTTCATAATACTCCTTTACCTTTTCATTCAAATTTTGTTTGGTAGTTCTCAAGGTCATGTAGACTTTCTCATTCATCTAAACCTTGTAGTACCTTTTACAAAATGTTTGGGCAAACTTGCTAAAGGTACAATCAACGTGGCTATTCACAAAGTTGTCACCCCAAGCTGAAGTCATGTCCCACAATATCCATTGGAAGTATGCAATCTTTATACCCTCCTGGGTAACACCATTGACTTTTATCACTTGTTTAAACACATGTACATGTGCGTCTGGGTTTGAGTTTTTAATATATTATGGATAATTCAAGAATTTCCCCCCCCCCCCGCTATCAGAATTGCCAACTATTACTGTCATGGATGGCATGGTACAATACCATGGAAAATAAGGAATCCATTTTGGTGGCATTCCTCCCCATCCTAGTGGTATCGGTGGGAGGGTCAATTGGCCTTTCCTACCATCGTTTCCTTCATCTAAATTTGATAAAGAACTAAACGAATCATTGGGTGGATTTCCCCCCCTTATCCTTTGCAAAAGAGTGCTTATGGAACCACCTTTTTGAGTGGTTTTCATTAGTAAAAATTAGCTAAAATGTAACCACTCCATTTGTGACTACGTGTGATTTATAATCATTTGTGACTAAGTTTAACAATATTTACAACTATAAGATCAAATTTCAACTATTTTGATCATTTTTACAACTATGATGTAACTATTGAAAATTTCATCTATCAATTAGATGGCTTTTAAGCCTATTTTCATCCATTAATATATTGATGTCCCATTAGTCACAATAGTCACCAAATTAATCACATCCTAAAACTATTTCATGGTGACATAGGGGTGTATTTTTATGTAATTATTAAAATTATATTTATGATGTGTTACATATATCATAAATATATATTTGTGTGTATATTTTTCATATAATGAATTAAAATTTTAATATTTGAACTTTGAATTTATTACTCGAATATGAAAATTGATATTTCAGTTCTGAAAATTATATTTGAATCTAAAAAATTGATATTTCAAGATTTTAAAGCATTATGTGAAATTTTTAATAAAAATTTGCATTCTGATTTTTTAAATTTAATTTAAAATATTTATTTGAGTTTTAAAATTTTTGTTCCAATTGTGAAACATTTTATTTGAATAAAAATCGATACTTGAATTTGAAATTTTTTATTCAAATCTGAAAAGTCGTATTTCAATTCTGAAAATTATATTTTGAATTTAAAAATTATTATTTGAATTCCAAAAATTGTTACTGAAATTGAAAATTTTAATATGACTTCCTAAAAATGTTAATTGCATTCAAAAATATGTGTTTAAGTCTAAAACCATAATTCCGATTATGAAAATTATATTTAAACATTAAAATAAATGTTTCAATTCTGAAAATTGCTGTTGGAATCCATTTTAAAATCATTAAATAAAAAATGAATCTGAAAATTGATATTTTATTCTAAACTTGTTATTGGAATTCCTTTTTTAATTATTTGAATCCGAGAAAAAAAAATGTGAATCTAAAAATTAATAATTCAATTCTGAATTCTTTAATGTAAGTTTTTTTAAATATAAAACTTTGATCTGAAAAATTATATTTCAATTCTGAAAACTACTATTTCAATTCTTTAAAAAAATAATTTGAATTTAAAACTTGATATTTGACTTTGAAAATTGCTCTTTCAATTCCTTAAAAATTTATTTGAATTTGAATTTTTAATTTAAATTCAAAAAGCTTATTTGATCTAAAATATATATTTGGATCCTAAATTATTATTTTCGATTTTAAAAATTTATATTTCAGTTCTGAATTGAATAAAATAAAAAATTTAAAATTATTTGATTTGAAAGTTGAAATTGCAATTCCGAATTATTATTTTGGATTCTCAAAATTAATATTTTAGTTCAGAAATTATTTTTTGAGTCATTTTGGGCATTTCAATTTTGAATATCTTTATTTGATTCTGAAAATTGATATGTGAATTAGAAATTTTTTATTTAAATTGAAAAGACTTATTTGATCTAAAAGTTGATATTTGAATTCTGAATTATGTTTTTGGAATCTAAAATTAATATTTGATTTCAAAAAATTATTGACTAAGTTTTAAGACATTTTTCTACTAGTGTTATCCATAATAAATCACTTTTATAAATAGTTATAAATGATTATAATTATTAATTATAAGTTACACTAAAACATTATTGCTATAACATATTTTTTATATTATATAATTTATATTCTTATAGTAAAAGAAATGAATTACTGTAATTAATGTTACATTATTTGAAAACCATTGTAATTACTTCAGATAAGAATTAATCTTAGTATATGCATAATTATTTTTTTAATGAAGACAATTATTCACAATCTGTAATTTATAACTTGAAATCTGAATTAGAATTTTGGAAAAATTATAATGTAGTTAAAATAATTATTGTAAGGATTGCAATTTCAAGAATTATTATAAAATTATTTAGGTTTTTAATTTCTTAATTTGGTAATTATTTATTTATGATAAATATTTATATAGTAATTTTATTTTAATTATAAAAATGAATGATATGTTTAGCAAATTGTTGTATTTATAGTTAATAATTACCAATAGAATTTTTTTTAAAATAAATAAATGTAATTATATAGTAATTAATTTAACTAGTTTAATATTACTTTTTTTAATTGTGTAGGAATTTTTTTAATTAAAAAAATTAATTCATTGTTTATGATTCGAGTTTTAAAAAAATGTTAGTTTTTAAAATTACAATATTATTTGTTACATTAATTATATTATTTATAATTCGACTAGATTTTTTAAGTATAAAATATTTTAGTTATTTATTCATTTATGAATTATGTATTGACAAGTGGTGAGTAACTAAATAGCTAGTTAATTATATATTAAGAAATTATTATTTATTTAAGTAATCTATAATGAATATTTAATATTTGTAGTGCATAGTTTATATTTTAAATATATGTTAAATTTAATGGTTATCTAGTTATTTAATAAACCATGTACTTTAATTGTTTATAAATATAAAAAATTAAAAACAAAAGGCATGAGGAAAGTTTTGGAGTGGTAATTTGGTTTGTGAGGAAATTGCAACTTCAAAATTTATCCCATATTGTTTATTCTCCTTTCCTATTTTGGACACTATATAAGCAAGGAGTGTGGTCATCCAATTTCACATTAAAAAATTTGTACACATGGGATGAACCAATCAAAAGGCTTAACCCAAAACAAAAAAACAAATTATTCATAATTTGAAACTACCTATTTCCCTAACTTAGTTATCTATTTAACTAGGTAGGTATTTAATTTGATTTACCCACTTAGGTCAACCTATGTACTTACCTACCTTTTTACTTAAGTAGGTAGGCATGTATGTAATCTAAGTTTGTAAGCACCTACTTATGTACTAAGTACTTACCAACTTAATAATAATATTTTGTATTAAATTCATTTAAAAGTGCCATGTGGCATATTTACATTGGGCCACATGTCATAATATAAGGTCATTTTAGCATTTGAATCGAACATCTTAGATTATTTCCAAATAATAATAATAATTATATTTTAAATAATTAAATATTGGGACACATGGTAACATAGCATTTGCCTTGAATTATGACCAAAATAATTACACATTAGTCTCATGTGACAATATGTATACAATGGAATTAAAGGATGAACTTGTACTTGTTGACTTTTTCTTTCATCCAATACCCCTTATTATTTGCAACTAATATTGCATGCAACTTGTGCAAGGTGACTAATGAAATTTTAATCATAAATGTCATTTGCAATTAAATTTTAGTCATATAGACCAATAAAAAATACCCATTTTTCTTCTAGTGCTTCCCAACTAGTCCCATAAGAAGTGGACCATCATGACTCCCCTTTTTGCCGATTGCTTGGCCCAACTATGCTAAAATCCACCTTATCCATTGATGTTGCCTCCTTATGTTTTGAAAGTACGGTAGTCGCCTAAAATAAAGGTAGTTGAAGTTTCTCCATTGTAAGGTACATGGTTGGATTAATCCCATACAACTTGGGTCCCCATCCTAGACCCCCAATGGTAGAAGGTAGACCAACCCATGGCACTTGAAAAGTTTGAGGGGATACCTCCTGCGGTTCCTTTTTTGGTCTAAGTTGTTTCATTTGGTCTTTCAAAATGGGTGCTTTTATTATCTTCCATTTTTTCTTCTTCATCAATTTAGTGTAGTTCATGTCCATGTCTTTTCCAAAATCACTAGTTTAGTTTTTCGGGTTGGGTACCCCTCTATCATCTAGAATTGAAAGATGGTAATGACATCCTATTGCTTATGCCCTACCTCCCCGCACAATTGCAGGTAATGGTGGGCTTCTGTCCATATACTCCCCCCTTGTCTTTTGGTGGTAGTGACCTTTGCCCCCTTCATTTTAGGTGTTATCTATGAATTGAGAGTAAGCCTCGGCAAGGTAAGGTAAAAGGTTAACGGGTAATACATTGTCTCCTACCCTCACCTTACCATTACCCTTACTTGATTCGCCCACGCCTACCTTTACCTTTACCTTTACCTTTCCCTACCCCTTCAACCGAGTAATTACCCAGTAAAATGTTCGAATTGTATTCTGTGGGACATTTTACTCAAAGATTGACTTGAGAGAACAAGACTCATAGTTGTTGGGCTCCTATAGCTCATCTTTTGAGAAACCTACAAACAGAATCAAGTAGGTTTGTAGGTTTGAGAGTAGACTGTGGCTGACTCAAGCCTGATGGTGGACTCCGTGCGGACTGACGGCGGACTCCATTAAGGCACTGGGGCCATAATAAATAATTTAACCAGTTACCTATAATTACCGGGTAATTGGGTAATCCGTTTGGCTTTACCTTTACTCTACCCGCTACCTTACCTGTTGCCTTCCCTTCACCCTTTACCACTAACTTTTACCGTTTTACCAGGTAACAACTGGTTGTCTACCTTACCTTGCCGAGGCCTAATTGAGAGGGTTGGGACATACACAAAATGCTTGATCTAGTTATGTGAGGGTAAGCAATGGCTATTCTTTCATCTAACGGTCCTAAGGAAAGAAGTTCTACCATTTCTAAACTTTTGCCCCTAAACGATTATCTAAGTTTTTCAAGCTTTCTCAAGGCCTTCCTTTTTCATATTCTAAATCTAGTTTTACCGCCTCCACCTCAAAGGTAACTATAGATGGGACTCCCATAGTAGTCACATAATGTGAGGTCTCGTGATGTGCAAGTTCTAGGTTGCCCTCTGGTACCTTTCTTGTAACCCTCCACGGCTACCCCTTGGTGCATATATTGTCCCCTCTTCTATTTCTTCATCTTAAAATCTTAGAATTTTGGTTTATTTTTGCTTTACTACCGTTTGTGCCACCTGCCTTTGAAAGTAGCCAAGTAATAGATCCTCTTGAAGGTGGAAACCCTTATGTCTTCCCCTTGTCATTTTCTCTACTTGTTTTCCAATTGGATAGTGTTTATCTCCATCCATTTCTTCATCAAAAAATTTCGCCCTTGACTCTGTATCCCACCACCGTGAATGATATTAATAAGTGGCATTTACCTCATGGTCCCACAAAGGTCTTTCCATTTTTACAGTAAGTATGGAAGTGCCCACCACCACTGTCTGAGATGGCAATATTTCCTTTGTTGTCCTTTCATGATAACTTGCACTCAATGCTTCCAATTCCTCCTCCAACATTTGTTCCATTTTTTTTTCATATTATTTTGTTATTACATGGCTCATGACTAAAAAACACTTTAGGTTTTTTGTGAAAGTATGACAAAATTACTTCTTCTATTGGTTGATTAACAATAGTTACCCTCCCCTTTAACAAACCCCTTGTAGCAAGACTAAGGAATGTGGAGTTAATGTTTATTTCATAGTTTCTAGTTGGGTATTAAGTTCTAGGTCCTTTTTCTACCTCTCCAAGGCAATAATACCTTCCATTCCTTATTCCAATTTTAGTTGTTCTTAGATACCCTCCTCTTAAACACCCTCTTAGTTTAATCTTACAAACTATCCACTCCTTAGGATGGTACTATTTTGTCTACCAATATTAAGTTCTCCCCTATCTACCTTCAAGAACTTGAAAATCATTTTCACAAATTCAACACTAGTTTCATCTTATACAAAAAATTCCAAATTCAATCCACAAAATGGTTGCCAAATGTTAAAGGGTGAAATTGAGGCCCCCAATTATTACCCCTCCTCCAAGGGGTAAGACAAGGGGACAAGGTTGACACCTTATTAATTCATGTAAATAACTACCTTCCTTTTTCTTACTTTAATACACCTACTCAAGTAGTAAGTAAGAGGTCATAGAAGTGGAAATGGGGAAAGGTAAAGGTCAGTTATTTAAAACCAAACATTTTTTTTATATCAGTTTTTTAATTTAAGGAATAAAGGGTAGAATGGAGAGAAGGCAAAATGAAAAAGGAGAACCTGATAGTAGTTATTCTTAGTGGGTTTGTAGTACTTTCAATGTCCTTCAGATATTGCCTAGGGGTTTGCAGACCTTTCTAATGCTATTGTTGTCCTTCCCTTTTCCATGCGTGCAAGTTTTCTAATGGCTATGCCTACCACCTGTAGCCTTCAACATCCCTCTTCTGTGGCCTTTTCATTTACAACCCACTGTTGTACCTTTTAATTTCCACCACCATGGACTGGTTATTACCCTCTTGTGGCAATTAGTAGTTTAGGGCTCTAGGGACTACCTAAGAGTTAGCCCTTTTACTTTCTGTCCTAGAAGAGATGTAGAATTATTAGTTAAAGGAAACATCTTACTTTTATCACAAAAACAATTTTGCGTTCTACATTTAATAGAACGTCAAAGCAATATATGAAACTCGAATCCTTCAATCATCTTCAATTAAAATCACACACAAAGTACATACTTCTTTCTTGATTCCTCTCCTCTACACTCCAAGTGAGAGTTTTCTATCTCCCAAACGACTCTAATGAAATTTCTTTCTTTTCCCCCTTCCTCTACTCCCCTTCCCCCCATACCACACACAAGGCCCTCATCGAACCCTAGAAAATAGGGCCTTTATCCTAATCCCTTCCTAGAAATCTCTTAGATGATTGGGTGAACTACCCCCAACCATTCACTAACTTGAACTACCTAATCCCACTAACTTCACCCCTTGGGTAAAGGATGGTATGTCTACCACTAGTAACTAGTAGTCACTAGGCCTATGGAACTATTTAGTTTAAAGATTTCTATTCATTAATAGTAACTTTCAATTTAGTTCAATGTTATGCATTGAAGTATCTACCACTTAAATTTCATTTTTTGAAACAAATCGAATCCCTTAATCTTTTGGGTTGTGATAATCTAAAACCTCGTCATCATTTCTTTAGTCACACTTCCCCATACATATAATTCAAAGCCAAATTACTATTTGGATTGTTAAGTCTCAAAAATCTAAAGATAGGTTTATCTTATGAGTATCCCATATTTACATTGGATGGAATGTTGCATATGAGGTCATTAATTATCAAGAAATGTACAAATTTATTAATGAATGTATTGAAATTAATAGTAGAACTTGAATACTTCACATTAGATAATTGTGAAATCAAAGTCTTTACCTTAGACATGATATCATTCCTAAACCTCAAGACCCTAACACTGAGCTCTTGTAAGATGAACTTTTAAAACTCATGAATTCAGAAAAGTTTTATTGTAGATGGGAAACCTTTGATACTCAAAGAAAAAATGTTTGAGTTAGCAATCCCTGGAAGAAGGCACGACAACAGTACGAGGCAGTGAAAAGCACCCATTTAAAAAGGTGCATGGGAATGATGAGGACAAGTTGATCAAACGTGGAGGTTTTATGGCACCATCTAATCCTAAGAGGCTTGTGTATCTTGGGAGTTCAAGCATAGCAAAAACAACCCAAAAAAAAATGGAACATGGCCTTTGTGAAGTTTTGTAAGGAGTTTGCATCCTTCCAAAGTTTTGGTTGTGTTACCTAGCATGGTGAGTATTAATGCAAGGAGACCTAAGATTTTAGCATCATATCTTGCACATGTGGAAGATCAACCAAATGGTTTTGGGGCTTGTGAGGATTTCTTGCATACTTCCACCACGAAGATATGCACACACAAAAAACCCGGCTAGAAGTGGAACTACTATGTAGTTGAAGTCTAACGAATAAGGTGGTTGGAAGTAAGTAATGAAATTTACTAAAAATTTAATGCGTTGTGTCCAAATTTCATGATTTTATTTTTATTTTATTTTATTTATGTCTTTGACCAAAAATTAAGCCCGAAACTAAAACCACTTGCTTAGATTGAGGAACAAAAAGACAACAACTCAACCTCCTCTACTTTCAACAACTGTAACTCCCTCACAGCAAAACCGATGACGCTGAATTTTTGAGAGGAGCTTTTACACCTTCTGAACTAAAACTGATCTAATTTTGAAACAAATCCAACGGTGGATTTGAGAGAAACAATTAATTAAACCAAAAGTCCAGAGGCTTCCCCATGGAGATCATTCCATGAAACCCACTTCAACACCCTTTACTTTCAACAACTGTAACTCCCTCACAGCAAAACCGATGACGCTGAATTTTTGAGAGGAGCTTCTACACCTTCTGAACTAAAACTAATTTAATTTTTAGACAAATCCAACGGTGGATTTGAGAGAAAAAATTAATTAAACCAAAGTCCAGAGGCTTCCCCATGGAAATCATTCCATGAAACCCACTTCAACACCCTCTACTTTCAACAACTATAACTCCCTCATAGCAAAACTGATGACGCTGAATTTTTGGGAGGAGTTTCTACACCTTCTGTACTAAAACTAATCTAATTTTGAAATAAATCCAACGATGGATTTGAGAGAAACAATTAAATAAACCAAAGTCCAGAGGCTTCACTTCGATTACTTGCTACACACAACTCCATTCCATGCTTCATTTTTTCATAACCTTTCCATGAACACCTCCCACACACAAGAACTAACAACCTTTCTCACACTTCATTCTCCTCTTCCTTCTCCTTT
>Ga0116227_10011005_pt1 | contig 15446 bp, 10 predicted proteins | sample S1TSphgellanicum_FD_89693 | JGI IMG/M metagenome (GOLD analysis project Ga0116227, IMG submission 89693) | Host-associated microbial communities from peat moss isolated from Minnesota, USA - S1T2_Fb - Sphagnum magellanicum MG | ecosystem: Host-associated > Plants > Peat moss > Unclassified... | reverse complement strand
CGTTTCCTAGCTCACAACACTTTGAGGGGTAGAGGGGCGTGTTGGAGCTTCGGGATGGGACTAGGAAGAGTTGACAAGCTTCACTCACTCACACGGGCCTGCACACAACCCACACAAAATGGTTAGTGCATAATTGGAGCACCCTTGGTGCTAGGACGAGCCACGGGCAACACGGACACATAAGACTTACCACGGCCCGGACTTGGGGGAAGCCACCACCTTCCCCCTTATAGTATACTCTGCAGCTCTCCACGGAGGCTACATCCAAATGACTCTTTTTCCTGGGACTCCCGAGTGGGAGTCCCGAAATCGCGCCAAATGGGACTCTTGCAACTTTGGAGCCCCATAACTTTGCGAGCAGACCTCCGATTGAGGTGCGGTCTAAAGGAAAGTTGTAGCTTTTGTCGAGAGCTTTCCAACGATATGTGGCACGCCCCCTGCAGCTAAGTAAATCGGGTCGATTCCTGACTTTTTGTGGTCGGGAGTCAAATTGGCAATTTGACTCCCGACCCTTCTTTTGGCCATAACTTGTGTTTTAGATGTCCAAATGAGCAATGCAAGCCCATTTTAGACATTTACGTTTCAAGAGATTTCCGATGATATAAGGAATGCCACAAGACATTGAGGTTTGACCCCTGCAATCGCTCTCTGAAGTTTTGGGAGTCCACCGGGACTCCATCTCCCAAAGTGGGAGTTGCCTTGGGAGTGTGAGTGTTCATTCCCTCACACTCCCTCACACTTTCTTACACTCCTGGGAATATGTGAGGTGACTCTCGGGCTTCCTCTTGGCCCGCACCCTTGCAATGCTTTGGCCTTGACTCCCGGGCTTCCTTCCTCTTGGCCCGCAACCTTGCAACCCCTTAGCCTTGGTCGCGAGCTAGGGTTGCGACATGGTGGGTATGTGCCACGATGGCATATTTTTTGGTTAGATGGTTGCAACTCCTAGTTTAGAAATTCAAAGCCCCAATTTTTTGTAAGTAGATATTAAATATTTTAATCTTATTAGCAATTGTAAAATGTTATGGCCTTGTTTTGGAAGTGGGCATGGCAAGGGTTCGCATGATGGGGCAAGGGCTACCACAAAAGGTTTTGTAGAGAGAGCAACTCAATGTTCATGGGGAGAAGTTACAAAATGTCAAAGAGGTCATGGCATTCTTGCATAAACATCTATTTGACATACATAAAACATTTTCTTTTGGCATTTGGAGGCCCTTGAAAAGGGTATTTTGGCATGTGAAATTTGAGGATGTGGTTTGCAATTAAAAAGGACATGACTTTTGGATTGTCCTTTGCACAAGACCTTTGCACTAGGTTAAGAATGCTTTCAAAGACAAGAAGGAAGATGAAGAGGTTGCAAGTTTATACTACCAAAAGTGGGGTACAAGTGATGTTCTTTTAAAAGAATTACATTAGGTTTTCATGCATTTTTATCATGTGTGCATAGTGAAAATTTTGATGCCACCAAAGATTATTGAGTGAATGGAAATGATCTTGTGTATGATCTACCTGAAGATGCATTATTTGACATTAGATTTGTCCTTGCATCTTTGGATGATGACTAATGGGCCCATGCATGCTCCAATGGCTAGGGTATTTTAGCAAGGTCACTAGAGCAAGATGACAACTCTAGGATGAAATGCCTTGGGCTCATTTTGGGCCTCATGTAGTCAAAAGGAAACCTCTAACCTCTTTAGGTTAATATAACAAGATATGTATATAAAATGCATAGGTTGTGATGGCAAACCATACTTGGGCATGAAGAATTGTTGGAAAAGTGATCTTGGAGGACTTGTAACCTTTATAAAGGATTGGATGTGAAAGAACCTAATGGTTGGTGAATGGGCCAATTTTATGTCATTTTTGTCCTTGAGCATTTTTGAATTTTGTAATTGGTCACATCCCATATCATTAGGATTGTAAGTGACATTTTTTTAACCTTATGTTTTTGTGTGTATTGAACACAAAAAATATCCATTGACATGATTGCATGAAGCCAAAAATGGGGACAAATATGTTTTTAAATATAAATTTCGTACAATCAACAAAAAAATCAACATGCACAATTAGGAAAGCAAAGCAAGATTATTTAAATTTTTTTGGTGTTCCCATGTTGTACCCACAAGGTTTTCAATGGTTTCCAATATGTTCCCCAATCTATTCCAAATAGGATCACACTTTATCCCATTTTTTTGGCCCAAATTTCAACTATTTAAACAATATAACTAGTGAAAAGGAAAAATTATACAATTTTATATTTTAGGTGGGTTCATCCCTAGTCCATCGAAGATACTGTAATAGAACTTTATAGAAAATTATATTGCATGGGTGGAGATCTCACATTTTCTAAATCTATACATAAAAAATTGCATTAAAGAAATTCCAACAAAGATGTGAATTAAGAAGAATTGGTTGATTGAATATGAAAAAAAGACTCAATTATATTTACCTAAAAATGAATATTTTCTATTACCACAAGATATTTTAGCTGTTGTGGATTACCTAATAAAAACAAACTTTGGCACGGGAACATGCTAATCAAACATCCTTATCGCCAAAAAACAAACATTTCGAATGCACCTTCCCCCAACTAATTAATACCATTACCAATGACAATGGGTAGTGGGTAGATCCTAAACATGAAAATCAAATTAAATTCAGCACTAGGTTCAACACTATTATAAAACAAAAGCAAAACAAAAAAATGTTTTGTCAATATTTTTGAATGTACCCTAATTATCAATGGTTAAGAATCACCTTTTTGAGTAAAAGGTTTTGAGTTCAAGTTTTTTTTTTAATAAACATTTTTTTTCTCAATGTATTTCTCATATGAACTTTTCATTGGATGTTCATGTGGAAGCCATTGAAGGAAGCAAGTGGTTCTTGAAATGTTTTCAATGTGCAACTTGACCCACTTCTCCAGTCAAGAAGAAGGTGGTTTTTGAAATGTTTTCAATGTGCAACTTGACTCACTTCTCTAGTAAGAAGAAGGTGGTTTTTGAAATGTTTTCAATGTGCAACTTGACCCACTTCTCTAGTAAAGAAGAAGGTGGTTTTTGAAATGTTTTCAATGTGCAACAAGGTGGTTCTTGAAATGTTTTCAATGTGCAACAAGGTGGTTCTTGAAATGTTTTCATGTGCAACTTGACCCACTTCTCTAATCAAGGCGGAAAAAAAGAGTTGGGTCAAGTTTTTCAAGGAGAACATAAATGTGTAATCTCATTTTGTTTGTTTAAAAATCCTTTGTCCTTTCTTAAAATTCAAGAAAAGGTCATTCCTTAGGGCAACATAACCATATTCAACACAACCATGTTTCCAAAACACACAAAGATGTCCCAAAAAACACAAGCATTTCCCCAAGGAACACAAAGCATTTCCCAAGGGGACACAAACATTTCCTAGAGCAGCATAACCATTCCCTTGGGGAGCAAAAACATCTCCTTCCTCGGAGAACGCAAACACAACCTCATGAAACACAATCGATTTCATGGGAGCACACACATCTTCTTGAGGAACATAATCTCTTCTTTAGGAACATAATCATCTCTCACCCCTAGAAGTAGAAGCATCTCTTTGGAAACACAACCATTTCCCCAAAGAGCACAAACATTCCTTCCCCAAGATGCAAAAACATTTCCTTGAATACAAAACCATTTCTCTAGGCAACACAAGCATCTCCCTAGGGAACACAATTGTTTCCTTAGAAAGCACAAATATCTTCCTTAGGGACCACAAGCATCTTCCTTGGGAACACAATTATTTCCATAGAAAGCATAAATATCTCCCTTGGAACACAACCATTTCCTTAGGGACCACAAGCATCTCCCATGGGAACACAATTATTTCCCTAACAAGCACAAGCATCTTCTTTGGGAACACAATTACTTCCCTAAAAAGCAGAAATATTTCCCTTGGAACACAACCATTTCCTTACTCAACACAAGGCACACAAGCATATCCCTCTCTCGGGAGCACGGCGAATTTCCTATAGAGATAAGCATTTCACAAGGGAACACAACTTAAGAATGATTATACTTGTTCCCAAATGAAAATTATCTGGGACAAACATGGAGATGACAAAAAAAAATTTATTTTAAAAATGATCTTAACAAAGATCTCCCACTTTAACTCAAAGGTTCCAACCATTGGGCCACACTAATTTTTTTAATAAAGATTAATTTCCTAAGTGCTAACCCTATTATCCCATTGGTCAATAGCTGAAACTGGGATTTTAAGCACTTGTATATTAATTTTTCAATGATGGGTGTCAAGTTTTTGCATTTTTTTTTTTTTGACAAACTAAATTGTTGATCCCATCATGTTTAGAAATGATAAATTTCTTTGAAAATTAAAAAAAAAAGATGACCAAGCCATTGGCCAATAACTGGAACTTCCAGTTATTTTAGGTACCCGCAGGTAAACTAATTTTCCGTGATGAGAGGATATCTAGTAAATTGCGCTAGGTTAAAAAGGGCTGTGGACCGTATTGGAGTATTTTCTGATACCCGCCGGGTTCCTTTTATTTGTCGCTGCCATACCCGAACCTTCAGGTTGGAGCAAGACTGCTGTGATCCAACGGCTCAAATCACATCTTGGCCAATGTCCAGTAAGAAACGAGCATGGTAACCCTAACCCTAACCCTAACAGCGTCTCTGAAGTGGTGAGTGCGTGTTTTTCCTCTTTCTGTGTTTCCGGCGCACTTGGTCGTCCCTTTGTTGTTGCTTCCGCTCTCGAGTTTCTCGTGCCCGTCCCTGTGTCCGTGTCTGTGTCACAGAGGCTGTGGCTAGCAAGCATATGTTTTTTGTCCTGAGGTTATTTTGGTGTGTTTCTTGGAAGAATTTTTTTTCCTGCTAAGAAACAGCGACGAAAATTCATTTGCAACAGAGTCTAAGCGTCTGTGTGTGTTTGAAGTTTGCGGGCGCTGTGCATTGTGGTTTGTGTGTGTGTGTGTGTGTGTTTGTTTGTTTGGAGTTCCGTTTCTGGAGATACAATGAATGGGCACGCAAATGGAGCGGGATTGGCAAGCAGAGGGACGGTGGTGGGAGCGCCGCCGTCCAAGGGAGGAAGTGTGGATAAAGCTGCAGATTTTGCAAACTACTTTTGCACCTATGCCTTCTTGTACCACCAAAAAGAGATGCTATCGGACCGAGTGCGCATGGACGCCTACTACAATGCAATCTTTCGGAACGCTCGCCATTTTCAAGGCAAAGTGAGTTGCATTTGCGTTTCGCAATATTGTTGTTTCGAGTGACGTAGCGAGTCTCTGGATGAACTTGGACCATATTACTGTTGGATTTTATCTGTTTGGTTCTCTTAGGGTTTAAAGCAACCAATTAGAAGCATCCAATATATAGACCACAAGGGGGGTAAGCAAGCACCAGTCTCATTCAGTTGGTTTTATGTACAATATCTGCCACGGTTGAACCCTAAATTAACTTTTGTGGGTGGATATTATGGGGTCATGGTGCAGACAGTGCTGGATGTAGGTACTGGAAGTGGAATTTTAGCAATCTGGGCTGCTCAAGCAGGAGCTCAAAAAGTGTATGCTGTTGAAGCCACCAACATGGCAGCACATGCGCGAACTGTAGCAGTTGGAAATGGTGTTGATCACATTGTTGAAGTCATTGAAGGCTCCATTGAAGATATCAACCTTCCAGAGAAAGGTGTGTGCTCCCCTCACGCAGTCTACCAGACAGTCCGAAAATGAGAGGAATTTGTGGCAGAGTTATGATAGACAGGAGGTAAATGAGATTTGGATGTAGGACACATGAAGGTAGTGGGACAGATTTGTGTTGATTTTTTTTTGGGAGTGCTTTCTGAGTTATTAATAACCTGCACAAGAATTGTGCAAAGGTTGTGTAGAGGCCAAATAAGAGCTCTATTTTAATGCTTTGGTGCCCCCACACTCAGTACGGTCTGGACTGGATAAAGGTCACAGGCACTCACGGGTCAATCAACTTGACTCTTCCCAGGTATAGCAAGGTACAGGATACCAGCAAACCTTATGTTCAATGTCTGGGTTGGGTTTTGTAGTGTGGGGTTAACCAGGGTTGGGTGAGTAGTAACTATGGCGGCATCTCTCCTGTACTTGCTGAACAGTCGACATTATAATCTCGGAGTGGATGGGCTACTTCCTTGTCCGGGAGTCCATGTTTGATTCGGTCATCCATGCCCGTGACCGGTGGCTCAAACCGAATGGCATGATGTATGCTCTCTCTCTCTCTCTCTCTCCCCTCTCTCCTGTAAATGTGGGTACAGAGTTTCACCTAATGTTTTGACTTTTTAACCTAAGGGAAACACTCTGAATTTTTTCTTATTTGCAGCAACACTGTATGCAGTTCATTTTTGGAGCTGAATATTGTGTTGCCAATGTAGAGATTGAATATTCTCTTGTAGATTTTACCTGCTAATTCTTATTGTAGCTATCATTTCAATGAACTGTCTTACTATAGGTATCCAAGTCATGCACGAATGTGGGTTGCACCAATGCAAACCAGTCTGGGAGAGCACAAGGTGCAAGAGTACCACAACTCAATGTCTGACTGGAGTCACTTCTTACATGAGACAAGCAGCCAGTATGGTGTAGACATGTCTTCGCTAACTGATCCTTATCGTCAGGAGCAACGCAAGTACTTCCTGCAGGTTTTCTTGCATTTCATTTCTCATTTCCATCCCTTTTCATTTCAAACCTCTTTGGAGCCTGCAGCCTTGTTGAAGTGATACCCTGATGAACATTCAGCCCAAAGCTGGGGATTTATTTGTAGTATGCCAACTGTGCAGTAAGTTAGCATTATTGCCCTTGGGTTGTGCAGACATCACTATGGAACAACCTCTATCCAAATCAGATTATTGGGCCACCTGCTATTGTGAAAGAGTTTGATTGCCGCACTGCAACCCTGGAGGAGGTTTCGAGTGTTAATTCTTCTTTCAGAATCCCACTTGATTCAGGCCACCGAAGCCTCTCTGGATTTGCTGGCTGGTTCGATGTCCATTTTAAGGTATGCAATGTTCCTACCTTGTGACGTTTTTAAAAAACCAGCCTGCTAGTGTTGGGACTGCACTGCTTTGCTAGGGAAAGGACAATGGTTTCTGGCTGCTTCAAAGAATGGGCTGTTGGAGTTGACTTTGACAGTAGATAGCACAAACTGATTTGCTGTCGATAATTGTCCATGATAGTCAAATGTTGTAGGCTGGGCTGTTGTCCCAAACTTGAACAGCGGCTTGAAATTTTTTTAATGATTTGGGTCACCTGATTGTGTGACAGGGATGTCCAAGCGATCCTGCAGATCATGAAGTGGAACTGACCACTGCTCCTAGTTTGGACGATGCCACACATTGGGGCCAGCAGGTACATATATCTCCTTCCTATCATTTGAGCCATCTTTCTCTTGTGAAAGCTGTGACTTACCATAGTTCCTCATGTCATTCCTCGATGACCTGCTGTATGGCTTTCTGACAGAATTGCAATCTGATAGGAATGGGAAACCAGTGCGTAAAACCTGATTTGTAATCCCTAGTAAGGCTGGTCTTTCTTGTAATTAAGATGTGAAGGAGGATGTGGTGGGCTCCTTCCAGGTATTTCTGCTACATCCTCCAATCAGCTATCGAGATGGTGACATTTTGAATGGGACAATGGAGATTACTCGGTCTTTATACAACCACCGACTAATGGATGTGAACTTCTTGCACAATTTGGAAAGACCAGGATCACATCCCACCGAGCAAGTTGTTTCAGCCTTCTTCATAGAGTAAAGGTTGTATAAATCTTTGCAGAATTGACATCTGTAGTAACCCATTGAGAGCTTGCCTTCTCATGCAGACAAGATAGGGATGGCAGGGTTTGCTGTCTCTATATCATATATTTCATCAGAACTGGCCTATTGTGTGCTTCTGCCCAGTGAGTCCATGCAGCAGGGTGACTAAGGATGATGTTTTTCTTAGTGAAGGGGATGGGGTAGTATCATCTGGTGAAGTCTATCCTGCATCCAGGGTGAGGAAGAGTTCTGTGGGCAAGAGTTGCCTTAGTCTTGACATAGGATGCCATATTTCTTAGCCCAAGTATCATCAAAGTCACCAAAAACTCCTTTTATCTCTCCTCCTTGACTAGGTATGGCCTCACAATTCATAGCTTCTGGGAGAAGGTTAGACCACAGGATTGGCAGAATTAGCTGAACTTGTGGTCTCTTCTTGGACAATTGGGATATTTGAATTTCTGTATTTCGTCTACTGTACTTGCTATGGCCATTCCTTTTCCACATCAAATTAGAGTGGAAGCCTGGAACCTCCAATTCAAGGACTTTTGCATCCCTTTTGAGGAAGCTTTTGAACAACTCCCAATATTCACAAATTTTTTTCATTGATTTTCTCTTCTCCCTTATTTTTCTCCCATATGGTACAAGTTCGTTTTTAGAAGGCCAATTGGTTTTTACATTTGTTGAGTTAGCCAACATCAGGACCAATTCTTTTGCACTGGTGGAGTTGTACTGTGAACTCATCACAGTGGTTGATATTTGATATTGGCCTAACTCACTTGGTGCCAAGAAATGTCAGAGGTGTCAAGTGACAAGGGTGGTTGGAAATTTTTTTCACGACGCTTATGTCACTACTAGTCTGCTCCCTTAAAAATGTGTGTTGAGGTCTTTGTTTTTTGAATCCTACTTTCAAGTTCTGAGGTCTCTGTTTTTGGTACTCACCTTTCCGTTTGCTTTTGTTCTTCGCATTTGGCTTCACTTGTTTTTGGTCTGAAGTCTTGGGACCGTCCGACAGTAATTCCCTAACCCAACTTCTATTCAGTTTGATTCAAGTTGTAAAAGTCCAAAGTCATTATAGAATGTATCATGAAGGTAGTATTCCTGCTTGATTATAATGGCTAGGATGCGAGCCTCATTCCCTGCTATTTTGATGAATGGTTTACTCTTTGATTGCATTCTTATGAAAGATAATTGATTGCATTTTCTACACTTGAGAGAATTTTTTGGAAAAGACTGGCAACTGAAAGACATTTTGGTAATTCCTCTGCACAGAAACCAGAGAGAAATATTAGATTCAAATTAAGGGGTTTATTTTTGGAGAAAATTAAGTTGATGGGTCTTGTTATACATGACAGATGATAACACAATTATCATGTTGTTATGTTCTGCAGTCCACAAAGTGCGATGTTTTGCATTGTTCCCTAACAGATCCCAAGCAAAGCTTTCAGACAAGAATTTGACTTCAATTCTTACTTCATTCACATTCCTCATCATGTTGAAGGTTGAAATATCAGAACCTGAGCTTGCCAAACTGTTGAGTGGTTAGCCTGAATGCTTGCTTGAAACATACATCACATGTCCATGCTCAAGTGATTTTTCTCCCACCAACAAAAACCCTGCATGAAGGCAGTCTTCCCACAACCTAAAAACCCATGTTACATTTGACTGCATCTGACAAACACTGCATCCAAGTCTTGGAAATTACAACATTAAAGAAACTAGTGGAAAATGGTAGCCTCCTCAGTTCAAGTAGAGACACAGTGCAGAGTTGTTAACTCTTTCTTGACAAATGGATTTCTGGGACCTGGGTGTGACCCTGCCATGAAGCATTTAGATGTTTCCTCAACTATTTAGCATACTTTCAGGTCGCCTTTGAATCCTCATCACATGGCACCCACACAAAAGAAGTAACTGCTCCATGGACAAACAAAACTTCTTCACAGGAAGGAAAGTTGAGCACATGGAAGTTCAACTGTATGTAGACCGGGCAGTGCATGTTGTTTGTGTAACTCCTGAAAGTCAGCTGCGGCTTCCAAGACATTGACTTTCCCTACAAACCTGCTCAGGTGGAGATCTGCACATCAGAATGCCCACAGATTGATAGTGCACAACCGCTCAACAAAAGCAATCCACATTCACTGTGCTTCAATGACCTCCACTAGACAGTCCCCAGCAGCACTAAAGCAATCAGAAAAGACCAAAATTTTCATCACGTACAGGAACTTGACTGCTCTCTCAGCAGAATGAACTCCTAACAGACAATCCTGATGAATTTCCTTACAAGAAGTCCAAACAGGAAAGAAATTTCAAAAGCAATAAGGGAAATAAGGACTGTAATTGTAGCAACATCTGTAACACAATACCAGATGTCCCAGTTTCCTCAACTCATCCAATTAGTCTGATACTAGGACTTAGATATCTACTGCAGAATTATGCCCTATTGCACTGCCTCAAGGTTTCCGGTTTTGTCACTGGAGGACTGACAAATACATCTGCAAACAGCATAGGAGAATAGGTGCAGACAAAAAGTTCTCAAAATGCTTTAACAATGTATTCCAAGAAAGCAACAAGAACTCATTAAAATCCAATGAAAACCACTCCACACAAGAGCATCAAATGTTTGTATGTACATTATCTTCCAGGAAACAAACTTAAAAAATAGTGCGAGATCTTACCATGTGAACAGCTTGCTCAAAGCTTCTGTACAGATAGTGGAAATTAGTGGAGGAAATCTGGCAAGCTAACCAAAGGAAGGTGTATGTGAAAAGTCCTTTGAGAATACATTTCAGCTATCCATGTGCTAGGTGGCCTATATGGTAACAATAGAGCTTTAATTGCATGGTACAATGACAGGATATGATACATGGTCACTCGGTGGAAGAGAGTGTTCTCATATTGTCCTGGGTCCTTGGATTCTCCTAGCATGAGTCTTGGCATGCCACCAATGACAGTCCCAAAGTTGAGGGTCACACCTTTGAGGAACTGAGATTTGAGGGACAACTTCCAGAGGCTTGTAACTATGATTTGAGGCGTTTAGCAGCCTGCATAAAACCTGTGATCACCTGGAACTCATCCATCTCCTGATGCACCCAAGATCCAAGTTGTTAAAAGATGCAGCATGCAACTACCATCAACTATACCAGCAATGCAGTATGTGTGAGCTTTTTGTCATGCACTTTTGACAGAAGGATAAAGAAATTGATATGATAAAGCATATCTGACTCCCAGGACCTACCATGAAAAAACCTTGATACAAGGTACTCCTTTGGAAGGATCATGTCTGTGTGGAGCATCTCATGATGTTCAAAAAGGTCGATAATGTACACTAGACTATAATGTACTGCAAAGTTGGGAACACTTGCTGCAAGCCCCCATACAATTAGGACTTGTGGCAGATACTGAACACAGAATTAACCTCCAGGTCCCTCACTTGCAGTTAACTAGAGAATCCCATGTTAAAGCTCTGTAAAAAAAAGAGGTAGCAGTCGGTTGGTGGAAACACCATCCCATTGCTTGATGAGTTGTAGGAAAATCCAATTTGCATGGCTCACATTTTGGCAGGTCTGCCTGAGATGGGAGGACATCATGAAGGTTCAAAGCTAATCTTAGGTTCAACAGGTACTTGGAGATATTGTTTACAACCTGGACTCTGATAACTCTACAAATTGCTTTGGCAACTTTACTTTTGACAAGCAGGCAATTGACATCTTACATAGTTATTTAATCTTCGTCCTATGGTCAGAAAGGTGTTCATTGAAACTCAGGACACTAATCTGGTACTCAAGTGTTAAGTTCTGCATGGGTTTCTACGGTCCAAGTAGGCATGGCCACTTGGCATGCACTTAAACAGGGCAAGGATTCTAGATTGCATAGTATTCAGGTTCAACTTGAGGACCAATTTTCTAACAGCTGGTTTGCTAATGGGATTTTTGGAAAGAATGGTGAACCGATTCCATGGGCCCTTCTTCCTACTAGATTACAAGAGAGCTGCCTGAGATGAATGATTGAATCTTTCACATCTGTGAGCCATCCAGCAGAGCGGATTGCTCCACTTGTAGTTCTATAATATCCCATGTATCCCTAGTAAAGCCTATCCTGACTGCAGCTACTGTGAAACCTCAGTCCCATTTCTCTCAAGATGCCAAATTAAAGATGCAGGTTTTTTTTTCCATCTAACCTGTGACATGAAATGTTTGCGAACTGCATCCAAAAGTTGCTGTTTTGAAGAATTTGGACCAACCTCAACCTTTGGAATCATCAATACAAAGATCATGGAAGGGTGTTAGTTCCATCTGATACAATATACAAATAAAATCAGAAGCGCAAAACAAATCCTACATTTTAAATTTTGCAGCATGAGGGTCTCAGGTCTCAACATGGAGATCCTATCACAAAACTGAAAACCCATGTCTGTCACCATACACAAAACCAGCAGGAACTGATCACTGCATTACTAATTAGAATGTGGTCAAAATGATTCTGTATCCTTCTGTGGCAAACCTGTCCTAGACTTGAATCATTCACAGAGAGCATTTATGTCAGATATTGGTTGCATGAACTAATTAGTATTCAGGAGATCATCAACTGAGCTGCAGATCACGTCACTGAATTGTTGCTGTGCTTTTGTCCTCATTCACAGGACTGACACACATGATGGCACTGTAGAACAGTGTGCATGCAAGTATCAAGTCTGGGGACAATCCACACTTGATTGGCACTCAATCTGAGCTATTACTCATCCTTTTAAAGTGCATGATCAGATGTGTTTACCAGCTTAAAATGCCTTTGATATCTCCTGAGTGCAGCAGTCTCTAGTTTGCTGAGATCCACTGTCTGCATCCAGAACAAGATAAATAGGAACTAGAGTTTTATCAACTGCAGGAGTTGGCACTGCTTCAAACAACACAAGGACTAAGCAATTTCAAAGACACATTCTCTTCCAGACCAAGTGCATATCTTTTGGGACACCTTTGCAACTAACCCTATTCAGGTACCACAACTAAAGACTCAGTCCTGTAAAACAATCTTGTATTTGAGGTTCTGTGAGAATGTTGAGAATACAAAAAAATATCCAAGATTTTGGATACCAGTCCAATGGTGGGGAGTGTTGGACACAATGGCCATTTTTTGGGGTTCTGTGAAAATGTCCCACATTGGCTGTTGCTAGAAAGGGGATGCCATTGCCCCAGACACTTCATCATACATAAAGAAGGATTGAATGGACCTTGATGATGAGCAACACGGGATGAAATCAGTGTATTATCTTGCATGTGTTATCATACCAGACTTAGGGTTTTGGAAGATGGACTTGTTTCTTCATTGACATCTCCAGCTTTCTTCTCAATTGAATGCTCAAAGACAGCAGCAGGACGATCAGCCACTGGATCATTACTGTCTCTAGCACTTGCTTGTACAGCAGACTGCACTGTTGACTTTTGATGTTGCCCACAAGTCTTGAATGTTCTTGAGTAGCCATCCTCTGCAGCGTGTGCACACACACACACATATCATCAGGTTCCCCAACATCAATTTTCTGTGTGATCAAACACTGTTGTTTCATCAAACTCTTGTGTGTACATTGGAGGGCTTGTTGCAAGCTGGTGTTTCCTTGAAAACAGGTCCCTCCATTGTTGATTACCGATTTCTAGGACCTGCAGATGGTACTTTTACCATTGCAGCACCTTGAGAGATCAATCTTAGAATTCCGGCCTTGAAATTGCTCACAAACCTGATCACAACTGGAAATTTCTGTGTGAACCAATGCAGAAAACTTCTTGCGGCGATGGAACCTGACGAGGCCAGAGACACAAATATCTTAGAGAATCGCATGCATCAGAGCGCAATTTTTAAGAGCGGCGCTTGGAGAAGAGAGTCAGGGAGGTTTGCGGTAGACAAACCTAAGCTATTTCCGCTGAAGAACAAATTTTCCTGGATGTCGTCGTCGTCTTCTTCTTCTTCTTGACCTGTGGCAACTTCAATCACGCTCAATGCATTACGCTGCAGTTTTACTTGATCACCGTTTGTGAGCACCTGACCCCGGCAATACACATCAGAAATGCTTTACATTCAAGCAATATTGCTTCCTCTTCAACCTTGGAAGAACAGGATACACAAGGAAGTGCAGACAGAGTTTTGTAAATATTGAAGGGCTGTGATTATAACGCATAAAAGCCAGAGCTGCAAAGCTCTACAGCCTCCAGGTTTCTATACATACACAACAAGGATTTGCACAGTAGAGCTCGTAAGGCCCTTCTGGACCTGAAGCTAGACCTTGCATTCTAGCGTTTTCCGAATTCCTCCCGCATTCCGACGATCGTTCCTCGGTCTAGATTCCAGTCTTGAGAAGAAATTACAGACAAGCCCGATTTCCTACTCTAGATCTTCCTTCAGATCAAAACATCGGCTACGAAATCGGCAAAAAAATTGGCCGTCGTCGTGTCCAACACTCCCTACCAGTTTTTAAACAAAGGCTTGATCAATAATACCAGCCAGTGCCAGCCACCGAGTCCCACTGCCTTCTTCACCACGCCGTGGAGTCCCAACAGCACTGATTTCGTCCGATTGTTGCCGGTCACCAACACTTTGGTATGCCTGGGAAGAACCGCAAGCCCCAGCTCCTCACCGCCTGTGTCGTCGCAGCTGCAGCCTGGTGCGTAATTATAGGCCGCCTCCTGGCCTTCGTCTGTCTCCAGCATTCCCTCCTCTCCGTATCTAATTCCACCGCTCGCTCACAGTTTCCAAATCACAAAACCACTAGAACCAAAAAAAACATTTACAGCAAGCTCACGACCTCCGATTAGAATCTCTGCACACACACAACTCTTCTCCACTACAAAAATACACATACAAAAGAAAAAATTGTTTTAGTCCCGTCGCATTTTTTCTCGTCCATTCCCACGTCTTTCCCATGCTCTCAAAGCAAGCTCTTCCAATTCCATTTCCAAGCTCTCTCTCTCTCTCTCGATCTATCTATCTATCTATCTATACAGATATGTATATATATCACACAAATCTTTCCACAATTTTCTTCTCCGGCCCTGATGACGAATTGCGATGCAATCAATGCGGGAAAAAAAAGCATTACAAACTATTCCTAAGTCTAATAATAAAAACAGGCAAAGGGACTTCCTATGCCACACGCAACTGCAACACAAAACGAGAAATCCGACACCAAAATCGAAGAAGACGACGGGAAACACAACGAAGGAAGCAAAAGGCAGAGTGCAGAGTGCGACGCAGAGACCGATGCCAGCAACAACAAGCAGGACGAAAAGGACGGTAAATAACAGCAGTAAAAAACAAAAAAAAAAAACAAAAGCAACGGAAGTGAAATGTTTTTTTTAATTACCATACGTACCGCCATTTTCGGTGACGAATTTTCGCCATTTTGCGAAAAATAAAATTTTAATGAATATTTTGTCACTAATTTCCCTTTTTTTAATAATCGCCAAAAAAATAAATTTATTAAAAATTCGCCAAAAATCGTGGCAACTGCCCCCACAAGGCTACAACATGAAAGAGTGCTTAAGATTTTTCTACTACAATATTTTGAATATCGCCAAATTTACTTTAATGTTCTCATTGATGATTGCCACTTGTGAAAAAAAAAAAAAAAAAAAATTCTCATTATTGGTTATTTTTTTTTTTTTAATTAATTTAATTTAATTTAAATTTTTTTTTTTTTTTTTTTTTAAAAAT
>Ga0116227_10011004_pt1 | contig 15451 bp, 11 predicted proteins | sample S1TSphgellanicum_FD_89693 | JGI IMG/M metagenome (GOLD analysis project Ga0116227, IMG submission 89693) | Host-associated microbial communities from peat moss isolated from Minnesota, USA - S1T2_Fb - Sphagnum magellanicum MG | ecosystem: Host-associated > Plants > Peat moss > Unclassified... | reverse complement strand
TAGCACTGTAGCCAGTGATTTCTGGGGTTGGGGGGGAGTGGTCTGGATATTTGCATGTGTGGGTGGGGGGGGGGGGGGGGGTCCATCTCGAGAGGATTACACTTTCTTCTCCACAATTGTTCCATGGATCCCATGGGCATGTATTTGCGTTTATGTGGGTCTATCGTGAGCTGATTAATTTTTCTTTGAGACAATTGTTCTATGCATACAGTAGGCATATGTAGAATGGCACTTTCTTGAGTATCTTTCATAGCCAGTGTGTAGCTGCGGCTTCGTGTTTGATTTTGGGTGCTTCATGTATAGCCAATGTGTCAAGAATCAATATTCTCAAATGTTATAGATATTTGACTCCAATGAATATACATGTGATTATTGTCGACATTTGGACTGGGTGTTCTGTGAATGTGAAGCTCAAGGGAAGGTGTTGCATTACCACAGCAATTTTCCATTAACTTAAGATGGTGGATCTGCACAAAAACTATTGTATGTATAATAGTGTGGCCATCTGTGAGTTACCATCATTACCAGGTGAGTGTTTACCTGGTGCAAACTGGACTCATATTCCAATCAACAGTAGAGTGCCTGAGATGTAGCAGATTTTAGGCACCCCCAAACCTTAGCCAGCTCTGTAATGTGGCTGTGATCTAGCCACCAGTAATTACTTTTCTTTCAGTTTCAGCTCTTTGTTATATGGCATTTCACAGAAGACTTTTTTAAGTATTTATTCCAATTTTGAGAAGGTGAGAGAGAAGTCTTTTGTTAGAAGGTGGTGTCCAGGACGACAACAGCAGTGCCAGAGGAGGGAGAGCATCAGGTTCTCAGCTCCAACTTAAATGATGTTGGGCTAGTTCTTAAATGAAACAGTAGTGTAGCTGAAAATGGTCTGAAGATATCCAGGATTCAGAAACCACAACAGTTTGGACCAAATCCTAAATAAAGAAAAGCTAAAAAGTGCTGTTTGATGAGCCCACGTAATATTAGGTAGTTGGTTAGGTAAAGGCTGACCAAGCCTACAATGCTTAGCTGGTCTTTTTGGATGATCAGCCACACTGGGACTGAGACACGGCCCAGACTCCTACGGGAGGCACCAGTGGGGAATCTTGGACAATGGGCAAAAGCCTGATCTGGTAATATGACATGAGTGAAGAAGGGCAACGCAGCTTGTAAAGCTCTTTCATCGAATGAACTTGTCAGAAGTTTTAGCATCTCACCACACACAAAACAAGAGCTTGGCAGGAGAAATTTTCTACAGAAGGTGGAGCATAAGGGATGTTCACAGTATACAACCTCAGAGATAGGGAAGAGTCAAATGAGTTCCATTCTGCAACATCTCCTAGTCCGTTCAATATCAGCACAGGCAACACTGTGAAAATTCCTCTTCCACGCCATACTACTGACTCACAAATAAATCCAATTTCAAACATGAACCATAAGATCAACTAGCACGAAATGTCTCAATGGTTTAGTCTGAAGGAACATATGAGTATCCTTGTGCACTTCATTTTTTGGATCATGCAACTGTGGATGGTCACATGCATTCCATGAATCTCAAGGGGAGACAGGTACCCACAATCCAAAACCATAATTTGGCCCTGAGCCTGTAGACATCAGGAGAAACTGCTAACTAGATAAGTCTGATTGAAACAAAAAAAACCTATGTTGGCTCCAACTGGCCCTTTTTCTCTTATGTCACTATGTCATGCAAAGCTCAAGATGATTCATTTGATGACTGGTGTATCAATTTATGAATTGGAAGTATTTGACAGAGATGAAATATGGTGCAGAGTATACAATGACAAATGAACACCTCTCACTCAATTTGATGGAAAGAGTCTTTTAGTTTGACCACTCCACTACTACTGTGCAGTCTCTCCTTCACAGATAGGATCCACTAAAACCCAACTCACCAAGACCTGAAAGTGATGTCAAAGTTTCTTCCTCTTGCAAATTTCCTTCCTCCAACATGCAAATTTTCACCAACTGATTTTAGCAGAAACAAAGTTGTACTTGTTTTGCAATGACTTGGTGATGCAGATATGCTCCATAAAGTTCATAAAAGTTTTTCCTGCAGTGACCAAACCAGTATGATATTAGTACATGGTTCTGAATATGATGACCAGTTTGAAAGAGCATAATGAAGTCATCTCTTTGAAAGTCAACAAGAGTATGATGGACAGATAAGAGTATGATGCTACAGATAAACTCTTCAATTCACTCACTGTGAAATTTCGTTAGAGCCCAACAGGTGAGGAGATTGATTTCCGCAATGAAATCAAGGGATTTTTCCATTATCATTGCTCACAATTTGTCTAGTCATTGAAGAGCTAACAGAGTTCACAAAGAAAGGCACATAACAAGAAACTGAAAGTTTACATGTACAGAACCCAGATGCACAACAGCCAGTTCAAAGTCAAGGGTTGAAAGGAAACAAATACAGCTTTCATGAATCTGAGAAGAAATCAGGTGGCCAAATCTGTTTGACATTCCTGCAGCAATATTGACATGCAACATTGATATTTGTATACAGAAATTTAGTAAATTTTTCACATCCATTCATACATGCCTGTTCCAACACTGTAACAGAAAAGTTTAATTCTATTTTCTCTCATTGCATCTTCCTACCATTCTGTTCAGCAGCAAAATGTGACAGAAAAAAACAGAGCTTTAACCAGTCAAGAGTTGCTGATGCACCTGCTCATCCAACTTGATATGCTTTGCAAACAGCTTGTCAGGGTTTACACTTTCTTTTAAACACCTTCATTTCCCTGACATCACACACTTCCTCTGTCAAACAGTCACATTTGCTTCTTCTTAAAAAGCCCTCAGATGCACTATCATCACTCTGGTACACAGGCAATGGACAGGCATGCAGGCATACAGTAAAGACGTGCCTTGAAAGAGCAACAGTACAAACAGAAGGTGTCCCATTCTCAAGTGCAAATTACAGTCCAAGTGCCTCACATAAGAATACCAACACAACAAATTGCAGAGCTGCAGAGGATCAGTATAACAACAGGGCTGCCAGGATCACCCACCTTCACTTCCTCATAGAGAACTTCCCTCCAAGTAGATAACACCAAAGATGGGATTAATATGTGCACCTAGCTTCTCCACACTATTATCACAATCGTCTGCAAGTTGAACGATGCAAGCAAGTTTCAACACATCAGATGATTGTGACAGATGGGCTGGGCATTGCTAGCAGAGAGAGTGAGTTACAAATAATCTTCATAACTATTGAGAAGTTTCCATGCGTATGATGTAAGTTAACGTGAAAAAGATCTAAAGATCCTACAACATCTCAGCAACAAGGGATCTTGAAGAGGAGACAAATTTGGCAAAATTTGAAAAATTGTAATCCACATTTTGAGGCATACAAATCGTGTTTAATATCTGCATAATCTGGTTGGGAATACTTCTCAGAATGTCGATCTTAGGGTTTCGTGTTTGCCATCTTGCAAACTCTTGGTCTGAGGCTTTCTTCTTCGCCGAAGGTCGTGTAGGAAAACCGTGATTGGCTTTGAGGGCAGCTGCCATGGCGTCGTTGTCTCTTATCAGGCACGGATTGCATCTCCAGCTTGCCACCATCGCCAACCATGACATCAGAAAGCACCGCCCCGTGAAGATTTGGTTTCACACCTGAACTGAAGGAGAGGACCAACAAGTATTTGAGTGCAAACAAAGTGGTTCTGTTCATGAAAGGGACCAAGACGTTTGCACAGTCATGCGGATTCTCTAACACATGCGTGCAACTGCTCAATACTCTAAGCGTTCCATATGAGACGGTGAATCTTGGAGGATCATGCGTCCTTGCGCCAGGCGGCCAGGGTATGAAGCGTACACTCACAACGACCCACCTTTCCACAACTCTACATCAATGGTGAATTTTTTGGTGGCTGTGATATCACACTTTGTGAGCATTTTCTTTCAAGCTTTGGCCTAGATCAATATTAGGAAAAAACTTGTGTTCAAAGTATCTCTGGGCAATCAAGATTGGTACTTCCGTCTTTGGTCGAGAGCTTTATGCTCATGAATCTAGTTGTTGATTGGAACGTATGCATGTCTCAGGCATCCAGCTTGTTTTTTAACCGCAGCCAAAGTCATCCCGTAATTGGTTACAAGCCGTACTATAGTTCATTGTGTCAAAGCTGATAGCCCTCCTTATTGTCAGTTCCTTCCTGAGCGTTGTAGGGCAAAATTTGTCAGTGCATTTTTCCAGAAAAAACTGTTTGGAATATTGTGAAACAGAGGCATACAACAGTGGGAGAGTTGAAGGACATGTTGGAGAAGGCCATGTGCTCATGACACTTGGAATAACAAAATCAGCTTTCACAATATGTACTTTCAAAATTGTGTTGTATTTTGGTAGAATTGCTGGCTTTTTACATTTCAGGCATATAGGGGCAGGAGAAGTCCTTTGCTGCGGTATCATCAAAGATTTCTATGATCTGAAGCTGATTTCCTTGTGCTCTGCTGCTGTATTGTCATGGATTTCTATGATCTCAGAGGGGATTTCCTGTCCTCTTCTGCTGTATTGCCAAGGATTTCTATGATCTCACAGATGATCGCCTTTACCATGATCATTATGTTGTGAAGATATCTGAATTGGAACAATGTGTATATTTCTTCACATTGGTGATCCACATTTGTCATAACTTGCAAGATTATGTAACTTTTATACATCAATGTTGGTTTTGTGTTTACTTTGAGAGCATGGAAAAAATGCAGGGGTCCTTGTCCCTGGTTGAAAAGAAAGAAGAGGGCAATGAGATGATTACAACGTTTGTTAATTTTCACTTATTTTTGTCACAAATCATGCAAAAGAGAGATTTTTTCATCTCCTTTGTGTTAATTGGATGCTAGGGACATAAATAAGTTTCAATGGTACAAATGATTTCTAGACTCAAATTCTAGTGCATAATGGACCTTAATATACGCTTGGCCAACAGTTGCTTTCACATTGACCTAATCACCCCATGTATTTGTGGGTTGTTTGTTGTGGTGGGTGGTCAACACCCTACATTTTGCTGTTGAAAGCCCTTGAACACATGCAACTAACACTTAATCAACCACTCATTAATTTTGTTTTGTGGCCTAGTTTTTCTCTTTGCTTACAGTGGGGTCTCCTCTCCTTTCTTTCATTTTTACTGATGGTTTCTGTTTTTGGAGATTTCAAATATCCAATTTCTTATTGAGGATCATCTCAAAATTCTTTCCATGTTGCTTACGTCATAAGTATGGAATAACTTTCACTATTTGTTCAGTAGGTATAATGGTTTGCCCAAATTTTTGGTTAGATTATTATTTACTTGTTTACACTATTGTCGGAAGCCAATGAATGCAGTGCTAGTCATGGCAGCTTGTCACTGCTATTTGTGATGAAGGTGATGGTTTGACAATTTGTGACCAACTTGCATGGGGTCATGACTACACTTTTTGTGGTGTAACTACATTGAAAGTGTTGTCTTGGAGATTTTGCTGCAATTTCATAGATTTATATTAGAGGAATGTATACTTGTTTGGTTTCTTTAGTTGAGGGTTGGCTTGTGAGTTCTACACAGTCATGGTTATTTCCTTATCTAATTTCAATTTTGTGATTACATTTAGCATCCATAGCCTACCGTTCCTACTCTTTGTGAATTGAAGAATAATGTTCGTGTCCATTGCAGTAAGGGACAATGCGGGCTTGTATGTTACAATTATCTTACATATAGAATTAATGTTTTTTAAACATGGTTCCAGGCCTTGCTGGTCTGAAACTTTTTTCAAGTTCATGTAACTTTCAAGATTTTTCAAATTTTGACCTAATCTTTCCTTCCTTCGTATTTGCAGGTACCTGATAAAACAAAACCTTGCTCCTAGTTTCCTAAGCATATCATAGATTTGTAAGATATTGACAGGCTGGTTGTGAAGTGCCAATAACCTAACAAATTCAAATTTTATCAGCATTTTACATCCGGAAGAGCATGGCCATGAGAGTTCTGTATTTTCATGTATGGGAGCCTGAGCTCTAGTTGTCACAATCATGTTGTCTTCTGACTGTTTGATTCCTCAGAGCTTTGCAACTGAGATGGGTTGCCTCATTCACAGGTGAAAACTCTACCAAGTTGAAGTTGCACAATCCATGAATTTTTCAGCTACTTTTGGTTGGAACTCATATGAAGGAAAAATCATGCATTGCAACTTTTGACAGGGATTTTGGGATCTGTGTTGGTGGCCTTGGACAGAATAGGGTTTAGGGTATAACTAAATGTACTTTAAGATTTCTATCACACTTCAAGCTTTGCCTCTTTTTCCTTTCTCTGTGTTTGGTTTGTTTGACAACAGATATGCAGGGTTGGGGAAAATTCAACATGATGAAAAGCACTGAGGAAGAAAAGAAACCTGCATTACTAAAAAGGGAATCCCTGATCATCTCTTGCCATCAGCAGCTATCGCCAAAGCAATAAAACAAAAGAAGGCCAAACAGAAGAGAAGCCAACAAACCCAAACTGCAACCTAGAGCTGCATAAGACAAAGCAAACAACATCTGAAGGGACAAAACAAGAACTGCAAATGGACAGCAAAAAAATTGTTCAGAGCGCCACATTTGTTTACTGCCAACTTTTTGTCTCTTCCAGCCACTGTATCAACCTCTGTACCTTCCAACATACCTCTGAATGATCCAAAACTGTCTTGAGGTTTTCCTAATTTGAACTCTGAATGATACAAAACTCTGTATTGAGGTTATCATGATTGGCTACTTGAAATTGTTCTGTGGGTTTTTAGTGAGGCCCTTTAACTTCAGTCTGTCCAGTCTGAGTTTAAGGTTGTGTATAATGGTCAGGTGGCAACCTCAGTCAAAATCCAAGAGTTGTTGATCTTTGAATCTAGGCTGGATTAGAGCTCTGGATTCAGATTTGTCATGTGGTGCACATGGATATGCTAGGAATGCAGAAACTCCAAAGGACATAGTTCTGACTCCAAGAAAAGAAGAGAACTCATATCAGTACCTCAATGTCAGGCATTGCTGGGTTATTGAATGTGTGCACTTGGATATGCTAGAAATGCAGAATCCAAACTACATGGTTCTGATGCCAAGAAAAGAAGAGAACTCTTATCAGTAACTCAATGTCAGTCATTGCTGGGTTTTTGAATGTTTGTGCACATAGATAATGCAGAACTCCAAACCTCCTGGTTCTGACTGCAGAAGGGAAGAAAACTCATGTGCACCTTAACGTCAGACATTGCTGGGTTATTTAATGTTTTGATGAACTTGTACTTGCACAGGTGGATTATAGGCAAAGATTCCTCAAGATACAAGTTTTCCATGATAGAAATCAAGGATCAGACATTAGTGGCTTTGAAGTAAAGTGGGGATGTAGCAGCAGATCTGATGACCCAGTTGAATCAGTCCACAATGGAAACTCCTCCCTCAATATAATCAAGGGTTTGGAAATCAGTGACTTCGAAAACAAACAGGGATGTACATTAAGTTAGCTGAAGATCAAATTATCAAAAGAGATGTTCACAGACTTGATTAAGCTCAGTCAGTCTACTAATTTTGATTCATTTCTTTACATTGAATCCTAATGGATCATTGAATATGAAGTGAAGCCATTCGTCCATGTCACAAGATGCTATTCCACTACTGTACTCAGAATGATGTCCCAGTCCATACTGCAGAAATCCTTATGAGCAATTGGGGATTGAAGCTCCAATGTGAACACAGACATACCTTGTGTTTATCACATGAGCACATGCAGGCACCTAATACACTGGGGCTGAGAACCTCACTTCTGCATTTCAATGAGCCATTGCCACCAGCAGACAGCAATCATGGATGGAACAGCAGAGAAGAATTTCAGCAAGACCAAAGAAATGAAAGGACTTGTAGAGCACACTTGCTTGCACCTGTATTGTGGTTGAGCAGTTCTGAACACCTACAAGAAGAAAAACTTGCTGTGCAGACATAGACCCATCTCACTCTTTGGACACCATCTCACTCTTTGTATCCAAAGCACCAGGAAAATGCCATTACATCTGACATTACTTGAAGCCCAGAGAGAAATTTTATGGACCCAGGACCACACCAGAACTGCTTGAAAATTTAGGCAAATGAAGAGTGAAGTAGGGATCAAATTGGTTCATCAAAGAGACAATAACATTCATCGCTATTGCGAACATATGATGTCAATTTATAAAGTTCGCATCCAAAGTACATATTTGGTGCAGCAGATTGAGAAGAGATTCTCAAGAAACAAAAAGCTATTCTTACAAGGAGCAAGTTAGACCAACACCAAACAGAAGAACCAGAGCTAAACAATGCCCAGGTACTGGAGCTGAAGAAAACAAAGCCAGCTAGTGACAGTCTGTCCATTGCCTTCTTCCATTTATGACTTCTTACTGTTTAACAAGCAGGATGTTGGTGGCAGAAACACTCCAGTAGCAAATCAATGTCACTGCTCATTTGAGCAGCATACAGTTTAAAGATTGTAGCAAAACACAAAAGAAGTTGTGTATAGAGCGGAGCTTAGAGCTTGGAGCTTGGAGCTTATCAGACGGGTGTTTGCAATGAGAACTACACACTGGTTGTTGTTTTCATGACAGATGAACTAAGCATCACATCCTTCAGTACCATAGGCAGTGTTTGCATTCTGGAACTTGAGAGCTTGCTGGGCAGCACTAGTTCTGGAAGCCAAGGCATTGGTGAAGAGTTCAATGACGGCAGTGTGAGAGTATTCATAGCTAGAGGGCTTCTCATAAGCATTCAAGAGAGCTGCCACACCATGGCTCAGAAGCTGGCTGTACCCATCTGGTCGAGTATCATACAATGCTTGCAAGAGTGTGGTGGTTCCATACACTATGGCAACCTTGGATCCTGGGAATGCATCTGTGACTTTTGAGTTGATGGTGAAGAAACTCGGCCAGTTGCCCGTGTGTGAGGTCCAGTAACTGCAAGCACTCAATGCATAACAACACAAAATAATATTCATCATCAACATCCAGATGATCATGTCAAGCAGCTAGCTAGCTGCAGACACAACTCTTAAGCATTACAGTGACCAAGAAGAGTTCAAATCAGTTACGGTGTTCCAGGCAGGACTAGAAGGGCAGACTCCTTGACGTATTCATGTATTTTGTTTCCCATCAATCTTAACAAATAAAGATATAAAATATTTCACCAAACTAGTAAAGGAGTGCGACATTGTGGCATGATATTGAGACACGTTGGAGGGGTTTGGACCAAGAGACATGGAGTTATTTTTTTGCTTCTACAACTTGAGGAGGAGGTTGCTAGATCGTTGCTTTACCTGCTGGAGCATCCTTTGCCCGCAGTAGGAATGGAAGACGGACGGGACTGGGAAGAAGCGTCAGCAGCCGGAGTTGTGGTCCCAAAACTAGTCTTCAAGTCGCCGGATGTAAACTCCCTGGTGTCGTGATTGAACGTTCCAAAAGACGTCGTCTGATCAGCTGCAACCTGCTCGGTGCTGTATTTGCTGCCTCCATTGAATCTGTATGCGGAGCTCTCGTCACCGAACACCTTGCCGGAAGTAGTGAACTGGTTGGTCGATCTGGAGGCCTGCTCCGCGTTATATACATAGGAAGCTTGCTGCCGCGCGTTAGTCAGATCGAAAGAAGAGGGATACATCCCACTCGCATCGGAGCTACGGTGAGTGGAGACCGACGACTCGTGGGGAATGGAGTTCTGGGTACTGAAGTACTGAGAACCAGTTGCATCTTGTTGAGAATGAGAAGTTTGGTATCGTGCATTGGTGAGGTCAAAAGAAGAGGGATACCTGCCACTCGCATCTGAGCCTCTATATAAAGTACTCGATGAAGTACTCGCGGGGTTAGTGTTGGTGGTGAAGCTGTCCCTGGTGCTAAATTGCTGCGTCTGGCTCTGAGGCTGAGCTTCTTGGTAGCGTGCGTTGGTCAGATCGAACGAAGAGGGGTTTCGTGCATACGGATCTGAGCCTCTATACTGCGGCGATGTGCTTGAGGTCTTGTCATCTGAGGAGCTGGTAGAGAAGCTGTTACCCCTAGTGTCGGTGAACTGCGAACCAGCCGCTTCAGTCGTCGAAGCTCCTCGTACTTCAGTTTGGTGTCGTGCATTGGTGAGGTCGAAAGACGAAGGATATCTCCCGCTCGCGTCTGAGCCCCTGTAAACGGTGGAGCCAGGAGTAGTTGTCGTAGTAGTTCTATAAGCAGTCTGCTCCTGGCCGAAAAGACTGTCGTACGACGCCTTCGCTGTATTCGACTCCTTGAACTCGAAGTTCGGATAATTGTTCGGCTTGTTCTCAGGGACACTCTGGAAGCTGGAAGTTGTCGTAACGGCATTGCTGGAGGACTCTTTCACATCCTCAGTTCTGAACTCAAAATTGGGGTAGTTGTTGGGCTTCATCTTGGCAAACTCGGTAGCCGTCTTCGGCTCTGGCACTGCAACATCCTGCACATTACTGCTAGACTGGCTCACCGCAGTCGTACTCGACTGATCCTGATGCTGCTGCACGAACTCAAAATTGGGATAGTTCTCCCCAACAGCAACTGCACACAAGAAGCTCAACAAAACTAAACCCAACACAAACTTGCTCGCCCCCTTCATAGCTACAGGTCAACTACTATACCCACAACAGCAACAGCCCAAAAGCAAAACCTCCAAACTCCGCGATACAGCTTCTCCTCCTCCTCAAAACTAAAAGGAGATCTAGGTCTCTCTGGGTGATCAAAACTTTCAGATGCCTGCAAGAAAAAAAGGAAATGAGGGAAGAAGGGAACCAATGCTTTCTGTCTGCAATGATAAATGATAATAATGCCTTTGGACCGCAAACTGCTGCAAGGCGGAAGAGAAAGGATAGGAGGAGATGATGATAATAGCAAATGTGATGAAGAGAGAAAATGATGGGCAGCAGAAATTCAGCAGAACAACAAAGCCAGAAATTGCAGCAGAATTGGTGGCAGGTGAGAGACAACTGGAGAATCAATGTGAAGACAGTGGGGTGAAGACAGAGACGCTCATAATGGAGCTGCCACCGTCCTCATGATCTGCACCCACTTTGCTGTCAGACGAGAATCAAGTCCTCTTTAGTCGCCCCCACTCTTTATGTGTAGGGTAAGGCCCCAGGGTGGGGACACTCCTGAAATGAGGGGCCTACGAGGAGGCCGGAGTCGAATCTGAAGTCTAAACCAGTGTTGGTCGATTTCAAGTTTTCAGCCAGATCCAGATTTGGTGGGTCCACATGGGACAAGACTCGTAGTAGTAAGACTCACACTAAGTCGATACCCTACCTCAAGACATGGACCGAGATCTGATCTTGAAATGTTAAGGTCAGTTAAATCCGGCCCTAACATTGACCCAAATGTGTCGAGGCCTTCTATACAAGGTCTTGGACGTAAGTTTAAGTACCATCTCAGATGGTCTAGAAAGTAATTAACACTTGTCTTTTCTGCACCTTGCAACTCCTTTACGAGAAGCCTTTCCTTGTAGTCAAGTTTGTAGGTTTTCTCATTACATAGTGTACTGTAGATACATCCATATCATATTTGTAGGTTGCCTTAATACAAGTTTTGAAAAGCATATGGGATAAAAATGTGTTGTTCCTTATCATTAGGCCAAAAATGTTTTTAACACTTTTAACAATAGATATCTTATTTAATATGCATTGCAAGATGCTAAACACCTTTCAACAAGCTCCATATAAACATCAATGCCACAAATTACACAAAGTTGCACTGTTGTGTTGCAAGGCTTGACTAGTCTGACCATAGTTTTACCAGAAATAAAACATAACATTTTCTTTACTGAATGTTTAAAAGTATGTTTATGGTGAATATACTCATTCTCTGTAGAGAAGTGGTGAGTTCCAAACTTGAGTGAGATAACATAATGCGCATAACAAAATAAGCAGAACTACACATTTTTATGCAAAATCGTGCAATGCACAAAGAGCCAAGCCTGGAAAAAGCACGTTGAGATTATTTAAGTTCCGCCCTCAAGCAATGAGGTGATGCAAGAGCACCAAAGAGGCCCAATTTTTTATCACCTTTCCATCCCATAGCCAAGTAGCCTGATGATATTCTTAAAAATTAAAACACATTGAGGTTATTTGGTGTCCTCACTCAAGCAATTAGGTGATGCAAGAGCAGCCAAGAGGCCCAACCTTTCTATCACCCTTTTAAACCATAGTCAAGTAGCCTTATGACATTCTTAGAAATTATAAAGCTAAACAAACAAAAAGATTTGTATTCTTCATTTGAGAGTGCAAAGTACAAGCTTTCTAATTGGGGAGTGCCAAAACAAACATTATTGAGGTGAACATTATCATAAGCCTAAACATACATAAGTCACTGGTTTGATAGAAGCAAGAGGTACCTCACACCTACAAGAGACCTCTTGTACTTGTAAGGCAACTCCTCTGAGAAGACCTTATTAATGTGCATAATGTGCCCTCCAAGTACACTAGGAAATTTCTCCCAGTACTTGTGTATGAATGAAGAATGGTGGTGGTGGTTGGTTAAGGTTCATTTGTCTTACTTATTTCCTCCCTCTCATTGCTTCTTCACTGTGCTCTTCAAATGAATGTTAGAGAAGTTCGAATGAGTAGCTTTCATGTAATGATGATGGGGTTTTTCTTTGCGTTGTGTTTAAGAAACAAAGGTGTAATATACACATTAATTTTACTTAGTTTCAAACATAATCCCATTTCAGATGCATTATAAGTTATAACTTCTCTTCCTTGACAAAAATATGTGGTTAAACCAAATTGTTTAAGAACAAAATAAATTGAGATGCATTACAATGGAATAGATATTTGAAATAAGAGAAATATCATATATTCTGCTTCTGGAGCTTTAAGTTTTAAATAAATATTTTAATTTAGCAAGTTATTAGGTATTCTCTATTGGTGTGCTTGAAGATCACCTATTTCTATTCATATTCCAAGCTACTTGCAGCTTTAAGATGTTGTAGATCCAAGGGAATGCATAGTCCTTGTGGCAAGCCATGACCTAAAAGAGCAGAGAGTGATGAGGAAATATACTTATTGGATCTATTATTAATTTACTAGCCATGAAGAAGAATAAGTATAATTTTTCTTCATAGATACTTTGACGACAACAAATGGAGTAAGAAGTATGATTACCAACCACACACTACATGAAAATAAAACAAGCTCTACTACCTCTATCAATTACCATCATATATTACTGTGCAAAATTCTTGATGTGTTTTCTGTTGTTTTCTTTTAGTTTGGAATTTGCCTCTTGAGTAGGAAGCAGAACCCAAAGAAAAAAACAAACCAAAAATATGCACCATTTTTGGGTAGGTGGGGGTGCTCCAGATTATTGGCAGTTGGCCAATTGTGATGATTTTAAATTCTGTGGCATGTGACCTTGGCTTCATTGTTGCCTCATGATGTGTGTGTGTGTGTGTATGGCATCAAGCTGCAAATCATATGTTAGTTGATGACTGCAAAAAGAATATGTTGAGAACATGGCTGCACGGTGCAAAAAGTCGTCACTGCCAGAACATCAACAGACCATAGTGGACCCATAGAAGTATAATATATGTATTCACAGTATGGTACCCAAAGATGGGACAATTTCACAAGAATCAATCTCCTCTAAAGAGGATTATGTGATACAGCACTCACCAGTGCACCATCCATTGGAAACCCTTTAAGACTTGGTTTAAACTTTGCAGCTGTCAGTGTGCAATGTCCTGCACATTCTGATCTCCATTATCACACTTGTTGTCTTGCATGTCCTACATGTCTTGCAATTGCTTACCACATTCAAACTCACAACCATTCAAGAGACAGGTCAGGTATCTATTGGCAATCTAGTTCCATCTGTCCGATTGCTATGGCATTCTAATTTATTTGACTTATTTGTAACACCACAATTACTTAAACCTTGTGACAGAACCATGCAAGTGCCATGCAGGGCACCACATTGACACTGACAAATTTAGTTGGAGGGGGTGTTTAGCATCCTCTATTTTACCTTGGTAAATTCTATAGTAAAGTTCTCCAAGAATTTCCCAGTGCTTTTGAAAGGTACCTTAAATCCATGAAAAACCCTCTTAGCAAGAGGAGGGATATTATGTCCACTTCTTAGGAGTGAGAGGGAAATTATGGCTACTCATACAAGTGTAAGATCCATTCCACTCAAAAAGAGCAGGTGTAAGAATCCTCGCTTTGCTGAGTTATCTAAGTATCTTCAGGTTCATGACAACCTTTGCTTTATGTTTTAAAAGGGGTGAAGTTCATGAGTCAAGGACATTCTTAAAACGTGCCTTGTCTTAAGCGTCTTATTTTTGGAATGCCCCCACCATGAGGCTTTGCCCTACACCTCTAAATTATCCTATCCCACCTCACACTAAATGGGTAAGTATCATAACAAAGGAGATAGGTAGTTAAGTGGTTGTTATGTAAATAGGTAAGTAAGTAGGGCACCTGGTGACTATAAGGTGGGTAGATACTTGTAAATGGATACTACCAGTGTTGGCTGGTTATTGAGTTTTAACTTGATTATCAACTTGGTTATTAATAATCTACTTGTTGGTTATTGATTTTTTTTTTAACCAGTTAATAACCTAATTGCTTGACATTGAAATTTCAAATTTTAATAACCTACTCAGATGATTTGGTTATCATACATGTAAATTATCAATCTTAAAACACTATGATCAAAGATTATAATAATAATAATAATAAACCTTATAACAAGATAATGACTAACATGATAAGCAGTGATTGAGAATTAATTCTGTGATAACTTGCCCTCATGCATAATGATGATTATTACGCAAAAATATCAATAACCTAACCAACATTCAAAAATATTTTTGATATTGATCACTTAATTGGGACTCCAAATGTTTTTTGAAAAAGTAACCTACTTAGTTGTTATGAAAAAAAATTAATAACCAACCAAGTTAGTACACAGTTAATTAAAGGTAATTAGCTATGGGATTGGAATACCACAAAACAATATTTCCTATCCACCTACCAAACCATCCATCATGCATAGCCCATCAGCAGGTGTTACCAATGTTCATCTAACATATAAGCCTACACCTGGTATCAAAACTAGTATAGAAACTAATTGTAAGGACCTTACCAATATTTTATGAACTAAGGTAAATATTGTCAAAAAGCATCAAACAAATGTAATAAATTAAATGTGGCATCAGGTTCAATGAAATTGTGAAACAACAAGAAAAACATTTTTGTTTAATTTTGATTATATTTGAACTATGATTAATGTTTTAAATATTTTTCTTATACAATATTTTCAAGAAAACAATGAGATGGAATAGTTAAAATCCCATGCTTCAAGCCAAAGGTCTAGGGTCTAATTTTTTTTATTATCTTTTTTTTCCACATATGGAATGGATATATATATATATATATATATATATATATATATATATATATATATATATATATATTTTTTTTTTTTTTTTTTT